>Ga0308015_10000008_pt1 | contig 135130 bp, 98 predicted proteins | sample Neamet231_FD_203128 | JGI IMG/M metagenome (GOLD analysis project Ga0308015, IMG submission 203128) | Marine microbial communities from water near the shore, Antarctic Ocean - #231 | ecosystem: Environmental > Aquatic > Marine > Unclassified | place: Southern Ocean | collected 2014-07-28
CACTTGAAATCCATGTGCATACGGATCATCTTCATCATCTATAATAATGGTATTGTATCCAAATACTTTTGCCCAACCTTGAATACTCGGCACAATAGCAGGCTTACCAGCCAAGGTCGTTTCTTCTTCTACACATCCAATAAATTTGCTTCCAATAAAACTTTCATGAACAAACTGTTCTCCTACTTTTAATTTCCCTTTAGCGTGTAATTGTGCAATTCTTGCCGATGTTCCTGTTCCACACGGACTTCTATCAATGGCTTTATCACCGTAAAAAACAGCATTTCTTCCATGAGAAGTTGGATCAATCGGGTTTCCAGTCCATAACAGATGAGTTACATCTCTAATAGTATCATTTTCTGGGTGAATAAACATGTCTGGATATTTCTCATTGATACGAGCCCTAACAACTTGAGAATATTGTATAATTTTACCCGCAGTAAAATCGTGCACGCCAGAAAAATTTTTCTGCGGATCTACAATTGCATAATAATTTCCACCATAGGCAACATCAAAAATAATCTCTCCCAATTCAGGACAATCAATAGTTAAATTCTCTGCCGCTAAATAACTTTTTACATTGGTCAATTTTACCCAATCTACCTTTTTACCCGTTTGTCCATATTCAATATGAACCAAACCAGCCGGAGCTTCCATTTTTATTTTTCCAGGAGTTTTTGGTGTAATTAAACCTTCTTCAATTGCAATGGTTATTGTACCAATAGTACCGTGACCACACATTGGCAAACAGCCTGAAGTTTCTATAAATAAAATGGCGAAATCATTTTCTGGGTTGTGTGGTGGAAACAAAATACTTCCACTCATCATGTCATGACCACGAGGTTCAAACATCAACCCTTTGCGAATCCAATCGTATTCTTTTAAGAAATGTTGGCGTTTCTCACTCATCGTATCGCCAATCAAATTTGGCCCGCCACCCGCAACAACTCGTACCGGGTTTCCACAAGTATGTGCATCTACACAAAAAAACGTTTTTCTACTCATTTTTCTTTTTGTCTATATAACTATGTATTCTTTTTTCTAAAATTGACAAAGTAACTGTTCCTTCTGCTAAAATGACTTCATGAAAATCACGAACATCAAATGAATCACCTAAAGCGTCTTCTGCTTCGGTGCGTAGTTGTCTTATTTTTATTTCTCCAATTTTGTATGACAATGCTTGTCCTGGCCAAGAAATATAACGATCTGTTTCTGTTCTAACTTCATGCAATGAAAGTGCTGTATTTGCAGCCATATAGTCTAATACTTCCTGACGTGTCCAGCCTAATGCATGCACTCCTGTATCAACTACCAATCTACAAGCCCTCCACATTTCGTACGTTAACTTTCCGAATTTCTCATATGGCGTTGTATAAATTCCCATTTCTCCTGCCAAGGTTTCGGCATACAACCCCCAACCTTCTCCATACGCTGACAAATACAATCCTCTTCTAAAAGCAGGAATTGTTTTTGGCAATTCGTTGTTCAATGATATTTGTAAATGATGTCCAGGAACCGCTTCATGTGCTGTTAATGCGGGAATCGTATATAGCGTTCTACTTGGTAAGTTATAGGTGTTTACCCAATAAAACCCTGCAGTAGTTTCACTATAGGAACCCGAATATCTTCCTGATGTATAATTGGGTGCAATTGCTGCCGGAACAGGAACTACTCCGTATGGTTTTCTTGGTAACGTTTTAAAAAATTTAGGCAACTCTGCATCTATTCTTTTCGAGACATCTCTCGCAAACATTAACAATTCCTTTGGTGTCTTTGGATAGAATTGCGCGTCGGTTCTTAAGAATTTCAGAAAATCTGCAAACGAACCTTTAAAGTTTAATTCAGCAATAATCTTCATCATATCAGCCTTGATTCTTGCTACTTCTTTCAAACCAATAGTATGAATATCTTCTGCTGTATATTTTGTACTTGTTGTATAAAAGTTAATTCTATTTTGATAGAATTCTTTTCCATTAGGAACCGTTGAAACTCCTAATCCCTTTCGTGTATTTGGAAAGTATTCATTCTCAAAAAAGTTTTTAATTTTTTTATACTGATCTATCGCATTTTTTTGAACACTTTTTTTTGCTACACTAAGTACAGAATCTTTAAACGTTGAAGAAAGTGCTGTGGGTAATTTCAAAAAAGGTTTGTAAAATTCGCTTTTTGTTACCGCTGAGATAATGTGTTTATTATACGTTTTATTGTATTCATAAAACACCGCTTTGGGTTGAGAAATTCCTGCTGTTATTCCTGCCTTTAATATTGAAATATGATAATCTACTCGTTTTGGTAAATTTTCTAATTGCTCTAAATATTCTATTACTTCTTTTTTATTTTTGAATTCTTGGCTTCCCATTCGACTTAAATTCAAATGAAAAGCAGATTCATTTGTAATTGGGTTCAAATACATTTTAAATGTATGCTGGTCTATTTTGTCTTGCAAAACAAACAGCAATAACTCATGTGAAATTTGATCAGTTTCAGATAAACCTTCAATTGAAAATACTTCTAATTCCGTTTTCAACTCTTTTGAAAACCTTGCTTCTGCCTCGTAATACTCTATGGTACTTTCTAGAGATTCCTCTCTTTTAAAATCATCCTCTCTGGACTTTTCATAGGTCGCTATTAAAGCGTGTAATTGTTCGCTTGGCGAGGTGTTTTTACACCCTACAAAACTGAACAAGAAGAAAAGTCCAAAAAGTTTACTGATTTTCATGTGTTTAAAATTTTACAATTGGATAAAATATTTTAAAATTTAAGAACCCATGTAAGCACTCGTTACACTCGTTCTCTCATGAATTTATTTTAATCAGACCCTTGTGGGCATTTTTGGATTAAAAAAACTCATGTTCGTTTCATGTGTTTAAATTTTGTTCATTGTTTTTACCCCATCAACAGTTCTTAAAATGTGTAAAGGGTTTTCGTTTTTCAATGCTGCTGGCAATAAACTATTTGGCCAAGCTTGAAAACTAAATGGTCTTACCCAACGTTTGATAGAATCTACACCAACTGCTGTAAATCGTGCATCTGTAGATGCTGGATACGGACCTCCATGTTGCATTGATGGACAAACTTCTACGCCAGTTGGAACACCATTAAAAATAATTCTTCCCACTCTATTTTGTAATGCTGAGACAATACCTGGGTTTGATGCTATTTCTGCATCTGTAGCTACAATTGTCCCTGTTAATTGTCCTTCTAATTTATTCAATATTTGCGCTAGTTGATCTGCATCTTCACATGCTACCAATAAAGAAAAGGGGCCAAAAACCTCGTGATGTAATGTTGGGTTTTCTAAAAATGTTGCTCCAGATACTTTAGAGACTATTTGACGACCATAATTATTCTGAGAATCCCCTTTATAATCCGCTAATACTTCAACTCCTTCTTGAGAAATCGCTTTTGACTTGCTGCTTTCATATGCTCCAAAAATAGTTGGGTGTAACATACAAGTAGGTTCCATTTTTACAATTTCTTCGGCTAATGTTTGTCCAAATTGGTTCAATCCATCTCCTTTTATTCCTAATAACAACCCTGGGTTTGTACAAAACTGCCCCGCTCCTAATGTGATAGAACCAGCATATGTTTTTGCCCAATCAACTGCTTTTTCATTTAATGCTTCTGGCAAGAAAACAACTGGGTTTATAGATCCCATTTCTGCGAAAACCGGAATTGGCTCTGGTCTTTGTGCTGCTAAATCAAACAATGCTCTACCTCCACGAATACTTCCTGTAAACCCAACTCCTTTTACATTTGGATGCTGCACTAACTCTTGTCCAACTTCAATTCCGCTACTATTTAAATTAGAGAACACTCCGTTAGGCATTCCTGTTTTTTCTGCCGCTTTAAGTATTGCTGATGAAACTAATTCTCCTGTTCCTGCATGCATTGGATGTGACTTTACAAGTACCGGACAACCTGCTGCTAACGCTGCTGCTGTATCTCCACCAGCGGTAGAAAAGGCAAACGGAAAGTTTGAAGCTCCAAAAACAACAATTGGTCCTAAAGCAATATTCATTTTACGCAAGTCTACTTTTGCCATTGGCTGACGCTCTGGTTGTGCAGTATCTATGGTTGCATCTACCCACGTTCCTTCTTCTATATGTGCAGCAAAAGCTCTTAATTGCCCAACTGTTCTTCCTCTTTCTCCCATTGCTCTTCCTGCTGGCAATCCAGATTCTGAAGTATATACTTCTAGCAAAGCATCTCCTAATGCTTCAATTTCATCGGCAATAGCTCTTAAAAAAGAAGCTTTTTCTTTTCCTGATTTCTTAGAATACGTTTGAAATGCTTCTGTCGCTAATTCGGCTGCTTGATTTATTTCTTCTGAGGTTGCTTCTGTAATAACTGACGTGTTTTCTGTATTTGTTTGTGGGTTAAACGTTGTAAATGTTTTAGTCCCTTTTGCAGAAAGTGTATTTCCTATGTAATTTTTTCCTGTAATCATCCTTACTTATTTTTTAAATGTTTTTTTTCAAATTTACTGGTTTGTAAGCTGCTATTTTTAGTATTTGAAAGACTTAACCTATTAAATCCAGAACTTCAAGTCTTTCTTTTGCCAGAATATATCTTGCACGGACATCATCAATTTGCTGTTGAGTTAATTTCTTTCCAAAGGTACGAAGTCCTCCAGCAACATCATTATGATGAATTCCCATAGCAAGCTTAAGATATTCCATAAGCAACGGCTGAGCATCCAGATACGATAATGAATTTAAAGCCTGAGAAATTTTGTTTGCCTCAGCCCATTCTCCATTTAAAACATACTCCTGCATAGTAACACTTGCTTTTGGGAAGATAGTACCTACACCTGTAATCCCACCACTTGCTCCAGCGAGTCCTGCATATACAGTAACTGTGTCTACTCCTGCCAAAACTTTTAAATCTTTGTTCTCTAACACCAAGGATTCAATAATTGAAACATCTATAGTGGATATTTTAAGAGCAGTTACCTTAGGAAGAACAGAAAGTCTTTTAAGAAGGTCTGTTGAGAGCGCATGATAACCGGCTGCATCAGGATTGTTATAAGGCATAATTGTTAGGCCTACATCTTTTGCAGTTGCTTCAGAAAGTGCATAGTACTCATACATTTCTTTTTCAGAAGGAACCGCCTTAGTTTTTGGTGGCATGACCATGACTGTATCAACTCCAACTGTTGCAAGTCCTTCAACGATTTTGGCAAGTTCTTCCTTAGTTTCTGCTGCTGCTCCGCTAATCAACGGAACATTGTATTCTTTAGCAACCTCAGAAAGGGATTTAAGTAAGGAAAGACGCTGCTTGGTATTCAGGTAGCTATTCTCACCCAGAGTTCCAGAACCGACAAGTCCGCTCATTCTGCTTCCGCCCTTTCCTTGAGTTTTTAAAATACCTGCAGCCTGTTTTTGTGTTGCATCAAGGTCAATTTCAAGAGAGCCTGATTTTGACTCTTTCAACCATGTAAAGACGGCTGGCATAACACCATTCCATTGTATACTCATTGTGCTCTCTGTTTTTTTTACAAAGCTAAAAGAGTTTTTAGTTTTTTAAGTACTTGATTCTAACCGTTATTGATACTTTTTTAACCTCATATATCTAATAATGTTAATTTTAAGTGAATTTTAGCATACATTTGTGCAATTGCTAACAGTTAGAAAATGAAAGTTTTACCTTTTCAAATACCAAAGTCAAAGAATGTAGCCTTAATTTATCAAGAAGATATTGGTGAAATTTTTTACGATAAACTACATCAACATGAAGAGATTCAGTTGTGTGCAATTGTAAAAGGAGAAGGAAGTTTGGTTATTGGAGATTCCATTAACGAATATAAACCTGGTGATATTTTAATTATTGGCAGCAACTTACCACATGTATTTAAAAGTGATACTTCGAATTGTGAAGCTTCTTTTATGAAAACATTGTTTTTTACGAAGACCTCTTTTGGAAACGATTTTTTTGAATTGGGAGATTTTGCCGAAATGCAGAAGCTTTTTACCATTAGTGAATCTGGCGGAATTGTAACAAGCAATAAAGAGGTAGTTCTACAGTTATTTTCAACCTTAAAAGAGGCCTCAAATTTTGATCGATTTATTATTTTCTTAAAAATTGTGAGTGCATTGCTAAAGGCAGAAATCAATCCGTTATCTAAATTTATTTATCAGAAAAAATATTCTGACAATGAAGGAAAACGAATGAGCAACATTATGGAATACACCATGAATAACTTCAACAAAGAAATTGATTTAGATACGATTGCTGGTGTTTCTAATATGACATCGAATGCTTTTTGCAGGTACTTTAAGCAGCGGACTAATAAAACGTATTTTCAGTTTTTAATTGAAGTACGAATAGAAAATGCGTGTCGATTGTTAAAAAATCATGATGCATTAATTGCAGAAGTTTCTGAGAAATCTGGTTTTAAAAACATTTCTAATTTCAATAGAAAATTCAAAGACAACAAAGGGGTTACACCTTCAAAATATAGAATTCAGAATTAAACTTCTCGATACAATTTTATTTTACTCCATAAAACAAAACCACTCGAAGTAACAACGCAATGTCATCTCGACCTTCGCGGAGAGATCTCTTTATAAGAATAAAATTAAAGGCTTTCTAATGCTGCTTTTAACTTCTTTGTCAATCCTTTCACTATCAAATCATAGGAGTGTGTAATTAATTCGAAAGCAAAAGCATCAGAGACATCATTGTTTAAAGTAAGGGTATTCCAATGTTTTTTATTCATGTGCCAACCAGGGTTTATACTTTCGTATTCTCCACGTAGCTCTTCAACCCAATCTGGGTCACATTTTAAATTGACTTTCGTCTCTCCTTTTTCCCAGGAATTAAGTCCAACCAACACAAATATTTTTCCCATTACTTTAAAAACTAAGGTCGCATCATCAAAAGGAAAATGTTCTGTCACTCCTTTTTTAGCAATACAATATTCCCGTAGTTGTTCTATGTGCATAGTTCGTGGTTCGTGAAAATAAATATAAAACTCTTTCCATTACGCTATCAGAAGTATCCAATTTGGTAATAGTATTAAGCGGTAAACTAAATTAAGAAAAAATTTCTATTTAATAACAGCATATCTATTTCAGTTAATTCTAAACCTCGTAAATTATTTTATAAAGACAAGGCGAACGCTTTATTATCCGGCTATATGTAACCAAAAAACAATATATTTGATTACGTATAGCCCGTTGCTATTCATTGGCGGAACAAATTCAAATAGAAAATATAGTTATGAAAAAATTATTTATCTACTATTTAACAATCTTATCACCCCTTGTGATATTAACCTGGCTAAGTAAAACAGACTTGATGAACCCAAAAATGTTCGTTTCCCTTTTATTTTTTTATGCTTTAATATTCAGAACTTATGTAGACGGGAAAAGACTTGCAGATAAAAACATAATCCCTAAAAAAGATATTTGGAAAATGATAATTCCTGGAAAGCATTTTGAGTATTTTAAAGAATTATATTTGAAAAAATAGTTGAAAAAGGAAATAGCAACGGAATGGAAACACCGTGTAAAATTAATTGCTTGATTCTCGCCTACTCACTAAACCTTGGGCATATCACTTTCTGTTAATTCATAAGTTCACTAATATTATACCCATTTACATCCGTAACTATTGTGAGGGGGTATTAAATTAAGAATATTTTTGTATCTTTAATTTTTAAGCTTTTTATTATGATTTCTAAAATTAAATATGCTGGTATATTTCTAGTTTCAATAGGCTGTCTAATGAAATTCACTCACACTGGTTTGGGCCCTATTCAAGGCAATGTGCTAATGATAGTTGGACTTCTTTTAATAGCGACTTATGCTTTAGTTAAACTTTTTAGGGAATAGTATTTTTACTTTTCTTTATTAAAAAAGATTACTAAACCATAGGCATCTCTTCTTCCTTCAATTCTGCCACTTCTAAAACTCTTAAATAGGTTAGAGAGACGTTTATAGATAACCAAAAATGTCACTTATTTTTAACTAAGGATGTGCTGTGAAAATCCATATTTCTAACTGCGGTTATCCGTTTTTATATTAAATAATTTTTCTTTAATTTAGCTATGATTTCAATCCCCTTAAATTAAACAGGATAAAAATATAAACTATATTTGACTCATATTTAATGAATTATGACAAGAATTAACTTCACCCTTATTCTAAACTTTATTTCACTCACCTTATTTTCGCAACTTTCTAGTGTAGATCATTGGGAGACTATTATAAATGCGGATGCTTTTTTTAAGTATAAGACAAATATGGGTAGTATGACTGATAGCAATTGGAGGAACAATGATTATGATAATAGCCTTTGGTCGGAAGGTAAAGGAGGTTTTGGTTATGGGGATAACGATGATAATACAGTTATAGAAGGTATTACTTCTGTTTTTTTGATCAAACAATTTACTTTAGTTGATAAATCAGAAATTGCAGCGGCAATTCTTAATATAGACTATGACGATGCCTTTGTAGCTTATTTGAATGGCATGGAGATTGCACGCTCCCAAGGATTGACTGATCTGTATCCAAGATTCAATATTTTATCTTCGCAGCAGCATGAAGCAGTAATGCCAGAAGGAGGTATTCCCCCAAATATTATTATTGATACAGATAAATTGCAAGTAAACCTTGTTGAAGGAACAAATACTATTGCAGTCCAGGTTCATAATGCTTCAAGTACATCATCTGACTTATCATCAAACATATGGTTTTCTGTAGGACTAAATGTATCTACAGAAAGATATTTAGATACACCTATATGGTTTTCAGAAACCACTACTGAAGAATTTAATTCAAACCTTCCAATATTGGTTATAAATACAGAAAATGGATCACCTATCTTAGATGACCCCAAAATAACAGCCCATTTAGGAATTGTATATAATGAAAATGGTGAAAGAAATTATTCTGATGGTCCTTTTACAGAATATGATGGAAGTATTGGTATTGAAATACGTGGGAATTCAACAGCTACTCAACCTAAAAAACCATATAGTTTTGAAACCCGGGATAACTTAGGTGAAGATGTCAATGTATCACTTTTTGGATTGCCAGCAGAGAGTGATTGGATTCTGCGCGCATCTTACTTCGACCATACTTTTGCCAGAAACCCACTAGCTAATTACATGTCGCGTCATACTGGGTATTGGGCATCAAAAACAAAGCATGTAGAAGTTATACTTAACGGTGAGTATCAGGGAGTCTATTTGTTTATGGAAAAAATAAAGAGAGATAAAAATCGTGTTGATATTTCTAAGTTGGAATTAACAGAAGTTTCAGGTGAAGATCTTACCGGTGGTTATATTTGGGAGGTTACAGGATTTGACAATAATTTTGGAGAAAGTCGAAAACTAAAATACCCAAAGTATGATGAAGTTCATGCAACTCAGTTAGAATATATTCAAAACTTTGATAACGCTTTTAGGAACAAAATGAGGAGTTCCTCTATTGCTTATTCCAATCCAAATACGGGGTATGTTGAGCATATTTGGGCAGAATCTTTTATTTACGAAGTAATTATACAAGAGGCAATGCGTAACAGTGACGCCTATGGTTGGAGTGGATATTATCATAAAGATAAAAATGGTTTAATAAATGCTGGACCCGTTTGGGATTTCGATCAATCTTCGGGTAATTCATCATACCCCGACAATGGAGTGGTTGATGGATGGCTAATTAAACATCCTAATACATCGAATACACCATTTTACTGGTCTCGATTATTAGATGATCCGTATTTCAGATATTCTCTTAGCTTAAGATGGAAGGAATTGCGCGCTGATAAATTTAAAACCGTAAAACTATTAACTTATGTTGATTCTATTGCCTCCACACTATCCGAAGCTGAAGTTAGAGAATTTAAAAAATGGCCTGTTTTGGGAGAAAATGTTTGGCGCGAAACTTTAGGATATGAACAAAGAGACACTTATCAAAAAGAAGTTGATCACCTGAAAGAATTCTTAACGGAACGCTGGGAATGGATGGATTCACAGTTGGCAAATATTCTGAAACCAACTGGATATCCAGAAATTTTAATTACAGAGGATGTAATTAGCAGAAAATATTCTCTTTCAAATCAAATGATTGAACTTAATCTGAATAATTTATTTTCGTTTCCTTATACTTCAAAACTAAAATACAAAGCATATTCAACCGATGATAGTATTATATTTCCAGATGTAAAAAAAACAGGTTTTCTTGAATTAGACCTTAATAGTCTCGGTTTCTGTGATGTTATAATAACAGCTATAGATACCTATGGTAATAAGAAAAACATCACTTTACAGTTGGAAACTGTAGAAACTTTAGGGGTTGCATTATTACCTTCCGAAATCACCAAAAACTCACTAACAATTTTCCCTAACCCTGCATCGAACAATATAAGTTTAAAACTTGAAAATGAAAACAATACTTATATTGATATTGAATTATACAGCCTTACCGGACGGCTTATTGACATAGTTTACCAAGGTCCAAATAGAAAAAGTATAAATTATAATTGTAGTAAGATTGCTAACGGCATCTACTTTATAAAGTTAAAAACGGATAGTAATAAAGTTTATACGAGAAAGTTTATTCTGGTTAGATAATAATTATTGGGATGTATCTCTTTGTTGTTACAATAGGCTTACTAAAAAAGTATGTTGCAAATTATACAAATACAACTGTTGGGGCTTTGTTATCCTCATTTTGTACTATTGAAAATGCATTGACTGAAAAAGGTTATGAAGAAATTTACAACATCTTACCTGAACATATATAGCAAATAGATTATAGACAAATAATACTTAAGAAATTTAGCGAAACAATTGGATAATTACTTTCCCTAACAAACAGGATGTGCCGAGGATTTAATGGAAACTCCATAGAAATGCAGGTTTTTTTTATTTCTAAACCATAGGCATATCTTCTTCTTTTAATTCAGCTATTTCTAAAACCCTTAAATAAGTCAAACTTACATTTTATAGTCAAAAGATTTGGTTAACTAATAATTGATCACCACATTATACACTGCTACATTTGTAGCCATAGGATGCTTATTATCTATCTATCTGCTTTTAGTGATATTTAAGTGAAAATTAAATTATGTACCTTGTAGGCATGAAAAATCTACTTCTTCTTTTATTTCCATTACTTTCTTTTGGGCAGACATCTGATTATAGTTTTTACGAGGGACAAAACTTTGAATTGGCTGAATTTCGATTTTGGAAACCAAATTCAAATAATGATTATAAAGGTATTTTAGTTATAGTTCCTGGATTTAATGGCGATGGTAGAAAAGCTGTTTTAGATTCAGTTTGGCAGAATTTCGCGACTAAACATAACTTCTTAATTGCTGCTTGTCATTTTAAAGATTACAAAGACTCAGCAAGAAAACCCCCTTATAGAGAAGTATCTAAAGGAAGTGGAGAGGTCCTTTTGACAGCCATTAAAAGCTATAGTAAAACTATTTCGAAAAATTATATTAATGATTTACCACTACTGTTTTTTGGTTTTTCTGCAGGTGGTCAATATAATTATGAGTTTGCTTGTTGGAGACCAGAAAAAGTTCTTTCTTTTGTTGTAAATAAAGGAGGGTATTACCAAACTGGCATAGCACCAATTGAAACACACAAAGTTCCAGGGATTTTTTTCATTGGAGAAGATGACAAATATTATAGGAATGATATGATTCAAGGTATTTATTCTGTCAATAGAAATTTTGGAGCTAATTGGACTCTGATAATTGAGAAGAATACAAAGCATTCAAGAAAAAACTCAAAGAATTTATCTATTTCTTTTTTTGAAAGTATTATATCACAAAGGCTATCTAAAACTAATTCATTATTAGATATTAATAGAGAAAACCCCTTACTTGGTATACCTGAAAAAAAAATTATTAGCTCTCTGAAAGAATTAGGTAAAACGGATTATCTTACAATATGGTTGCCTAATGAATATTTTGGCAATATATGGCTTGAATCACTTGAAGTTAAGCCATAGGCATATCTTCTTCTTTTAATTCAGCTATTTCTAAAACCCTTAAATAAGTCAAACTTACATTTTATAGTCAAAAGATTTGGTTAACTAATAATTGATCACCACATTATACTCTATTACATCAGATAGGGTGTGGTGTAAATTCTAATTACTACACAGAACCCCGTTAGCCTTCATTACTCAAAACTCGAGTTAGATAATTATCCTATCTTTAAAACACCTAACCAACAACCAATGATTAAATTCTTTAAAAGAATAAAAAATAAAAGGAGAATCATTATCTTAATAGTAGTAGTTATTTTATTTCTAATTTGGGCGGAACTTGGAGTCGGAATTTTCGGAACATCATTTGCTGGTAGTTAAAAAAATAAAACTACATACGACACCTTGTATAATTAATTGCTTACAAACCACCTGTAAAACAGATACTTTTATTGACTACCTCATTAAGGAGAACTACATCCGTAACTATTACGAGGGAAGAATTAAGAAAAATTTCTATTTAATAACAGGCATCTCTAATTCAGTTAATTCAGCTATTTCTAAACCTCGTAAACAGGTTTGTAAAGACAAGGAAAATGTGTTATTACCCCCTAACATTTAGAAGATAACTCATATATTTGTTTTCATATAACCTGTAATCTGAATCAACCAATAGATAAGACTAGAAAATAATTATGAGCAACAAATTACTTTTTTTGATAGGAATACTTGGCGTGACCTTTTTTGCTGTGGCTTCTTTTCTGGGTGGTTTTCAATTTGACAACTATGACCCAATTTCACAATACATTAGTGAAACAATGGCTGTTGATATGCCATACGGAAAATCATTAAGGTATTTTGGTTATATACCAAGTGGAATTCTATTGACAATATTTGCTTTCGCAGGGTTTAAAAAATTCCCTAAATCTAATCTGATAAAATTTGGATTTTGGGGACTTGGACTTTTTTATGGCATTGCAACTATCGTCGTTGGAATATTTCCTTGTGACAAAGGCTGTAATAAAGACTTAGTTGACCCAAGCATTTCACAACTAATTCATAATTTGACTGGCTTATTGACTTACATATTTGTTCCAATCAGTATTATAATGATAGGTGTCGGATTACGGAAATCAAAAAAATATAGCCGATTATCAAAAATTGGAATCATTTGCGGAATCATTTGCATCGTGATTACAGGTTTTTTGTCTAACCCTTTAACAAATTATGCAGGCTTATTTCAAAGAATTATTGAAGGAATATTTATCATCTGGATTATTGCTTGTTCAATTTATATTAAAAGAGGTACTCAATCTAACAATATTACTTAATAAAATAAATGAGCCTTACAGAAATGTAGGGCTTTTTTAAACCCAATTAACAATAAAAACCATCCACCACATTATACACTACTACATTCGTAACTATTGTGAGGGAAGAATTAAGAAAAGTTTATATTTAACGTAGAATGAACTTTATAGAGGTGTAGTAATCGAGTGTTTTGAAATCAATAATTTGTTATAGATTATTTTATTACCTTTATAAGAAGAAAAACTATTATGAAAAAGTTAATTTATATTTTATTAGTTGGTGTAATACTTTATAGCTGTAAAAATTCAACAACAAAAAAATCTTTTAACATCCCTGCTGAAGTTAAAACAATGTATAGCAAATATGTAACTGCTTGGAGTAATGCTGACTTTTCAACTATAACTGAAGAAATATATGAATTACCCTTTTCCTTATATCTTAAAGACTCCACAATTATTTACAATAGAAAAGAAGAATTAGTGTCATTTTTAACAAATTCATTTAACACTTTAGAAAAAAATAATTATGGTTACTCAATTACCAATAGTTGGGAACATTATAAAAAAGATGATAATATAGTTGTTATTGAAATGAATTTTACAAGGTTCTTAAAAGATAGTACTGTAATGGGTGCGAAAAACAGAACTGCTACTTATGTTTTAAGAAAGAAGAATGATAAGTTTAAAATTTTAGCAATGATTCCTCACACTCCTGTTTCGGAGTAATAAACCATAGGCATATCTTCGGCTGTTAATTCAGCTACTTCTAAACCTCGTAAATAGGTTAAACTTATATTTAGAGAGGAATTGTATTCATTCATCTTACTTAAAATCTATCCACTACATTATACCCTATTACATCTGTAGTTGTATGATGTTTACTTCTTGGGATGGAAATACATTTACATTAATAATTAGTTGCGTTACGAAAGTAATTTATTAGATTTGTTACCAACTTAAAAAAATCTTTAAAATGAAAAAATTAATTCTACCATTGTTATTAATGTTAACAATCAACTTATGTGCTCAAAGTTCAACAAATGATATCAAAGAGATAACAGATATGATTCTTGAACAAAACAAACAGACGAACGCGACACAAATTGATGCAACAAATTACTCTAAACAAGGAGATTATTCCTTTAATTCTACTGGAGGTCTTTTAAATTATAATCCAAACCCTGCAGGTAATGTATTTGATGGAGTGAACCTTCAACCAAAACACATTAGAGTTATCTCTTTAGTAGCTGGGAAAGCTGCTGTGGCAATGTACTATAATGAAGGAAGTATCCAGCCAAAAGGGTACGGTGCTGTTTCGCATTATTTAACAAGAACCTCTGAAACCTTCGTAAAGGAAAATGGTAAATGGGTTAAGGTTACAGGTCATTATTCTCCAATTACAGGAGGACAAGGAACGAGTCAAGTAGGGAATGGATCTACAAAAGATGACTAGTTTAAAAAAAAATACTAAAATGAGCCTTACAGTAATGTAGGGCTTTTTTGTTTTTAAACCTGCGGCAACAAAACTAGAAGTATATCCTGCTCTGTTAGTGCACTATTTTTAACTATGCTAAATTCTCGAAGTTGTTCTATCTACTTCAGAAAAATTAGTTATTTATAAAATCCAAAAACAAGGCAAGGCTTTCTTGAGGGTTTTCTTCCATTGGCACATGTCCAGAGTTTTTTATAACTACTAATTTAGAGTTCTCTAGTAAGCCTTTCATTCGTTTACCATTATCTAAAGGAATCCACAAATCATTTTCTCCCCAAAGCAATAGTGTTTCTGTTTTAATACTTTTTAACTTCTCTAAAGTTGCTTTTTCATCCAATAGAAAACCGATTTTTGCTCTATCTATAAATGCTTTCCTGTTTCCTTCTCTTAAAGCCATTTCGTGGTAACGAGTAATTAATATCTCTGTTATTTTAGAATCATCTTCATACACTTGTTCCATATTATCTTTAATGATTGCTTTTGGAGTTACATATAAAAAAAGTGAATTTAAAACTGGAGTTTTTGCCATTTTAAAAATCCAAGGCAAGGGGTCGTTTGTTGGCAAACCGCTCGCATCAATTAGGATTAATTTTTTAACTTTTTCGGGGTGCTCTGCGGCATAATCCCACGCAATGTTTCCGCCCAAAGAATTACCCACTAAGTAGAAATTATCAACGTTTACTTTTGATAAAAACGCCTGTAAAAATCGAGTATAGTTTTGAATTGAATAATCTGCGTTCGCATTTGCTCCTGTTAAACCAAAAGCCGGCAAATCCATTCTAAGTACTCTGTGTGTTTTTTGAAGCTCATTTGCCCAATCATTCCACGTATGAAGTGAAGAAGCTGTTCCGTGAATTAAAACAATCGGAGTTCCTTTTCCTTCATCTCTATAATGCACTTGCATTCCGTCTACTTCAATAAATTTAGAAAATTCATTCGCGTATTTCTTTTTCAACTCTTCTACAGGAATGTCTGAATACACAACTCCTTTTATCAAAAGAATGAGCACAACTAAAACGGCATAAAAAATATATTTTCTTTTTTTATTCTTTTTCATAAATTATTTTATAATAACCGTTCCATTACAATATCAGGATTTTTCAAGGCTGTAAATCCAAACTGTTGATACAAACTATGTGCATCAAAAGTTTTTAGCATCCATGTTTTACATTCTTTTAGTTCTTCTGCATTTACAATAGCCTCCATTAACTGTTTAGAATAGCCTTTGCCTCTGTACTCTGGAAACACAAAAACATCCATTATATAAGCAAAAATTGCATAATCTGTTCCGACACGTCCAAAGCCTATTAGTTCATCATCTTTATACATACCAAAACACAAACAATTGTCTATAGTGGTTTGTACAAGTTCTCTGGTTCTTCCTTTACCCCAATAAGAATTGGTGATAAATTGATAAATTACTTCTACTGGTAATTTTGATTTGTCTGTAGATATTTCTATCATAAAAAGCTTAATTTCTATGTAAATATAAGCTTGTTTCTGGTTTTTTATACAACTTTTTATGAAATCGCTTGAATGGTTTTGTTAAACTACAATTAGCACAGTAAATAGTACATTATAGTGAATACACAAATCTAAAGGTTATAAATCTTGGTTGTATAAACATTTCGGAGGTGAAAACTGAGAAACTATTTGCGTTGTTCCTCACTTGAGAATCAATGTTTAATATATTCGTTGCCTTGATTTCGTATTCAAATTTTGCATCCCTATCTTTTCTATATGAAAGCGTAGCATCCCAGTTTTGAAAAGATTGTGAATCGCCATTGCCTAGATTTTGATTGGTGTAGCTGTAATTAGAGCGGAATGTTACTTTTTTTAAAATATACGCATCAAACTCTATTGAAGGTGTATTAGTTACAAAATTAGTTTCTCTACTACCTTGATTATTTTTAGTTACACTGTAGCGATACGTTAAACTAACATTTGGGGCTATCTTAAAGTTAGTACGAACCCCAGGCGTGAAGGTTTGCGTGTATCTTTCATTAAATGATTCTAGACCTTGAATAAACTGATTAATTTTACTATAATTAAAACTAGCGTTTAAACTGGTTCTTATTTTCCCAAATGTTCTCTGTACTCTACCGAAAATATTAACGTTTTCATCTGAAAAGTTAGAATTAAAAAAAGTACTAGTTCGAATAACATTTTCAAAATTAGTCAAACCCCTTACCTGATCTATATTACTAGAATATGCTGCTCTTGCAAATACATTGGTATAATTAAAAAGATTGAAACTACTATATAATAAACTCACATTATGTGACAGGGCATTCTGAAGATCTGGCTCACCAAATTGAATACTATTGTAATTATTTAGCACCAATCCATTAGCCAATCGGGTAACATCAGTGAATTGATTACGCATGTCATATCGCAAAGTCAAAGACTCCCCTTTCTTAAATTGGATTCGGGTTTCAAAATCTGGCAAAAACCTGAAAAAATCATCCTTGATAGTTTCCCCAAATTGAGTATTCTTACTTCCGTATGTATGAAGAGAAAAACCAGGTGTAACTGTAAATTTCCCCGATTTAAAGCGGTAATGCACACCCAAATAAACATCGCTAAAATTGTACTCCGTATCATTTGTGGCTCTACCATTATTAAATGTTGGGGTTGGATTAAACTGTGAACCGTCAGCTAGGAACTGAAAAATATTTGAATTGAATTGTTGCCTACTCAAAATTGTTCCAAGTGTTATATTGATATTACTTTTGGGGTTAATAATATTATAATAATCTAATTTAGCATCTAATTGATTAGACTTAATGCGTCTATTCTGACCAAGGTTATAACTGGTGAAGGAGTTATCTAAACCTAAAGCATCTGCAGTTGTATCAAAGGCATCTGCTCCATTTGGGTTGTTAGCCAAAAGAGCATTGTAAAACGGATCTTCATTTTTTATTAAATGCTGTGCTTCAAAAGCAAAAATATTAGCTTCGTTAAGCGTATAATAATAATTTACATTTTGATTGATACTAAATGGGGTAACCTCATTCAATTGATTTGTATTTCCTATAATCGAAGAAAAAATATTTTGATTTTGTGAATCATTAGATAAACGTCCTAAGATGTCATAATTTAATTGATTATTGAAGTTGGGTTGGTAAGAAGTACTTAGTTTTACCAATACTTGATTAGAACGCTCATTACTAGACTTCTCTGTAGCTTCATCTGGAATACCTAAACTTAGATCTGTATATTGAATAAAACTCTTTTCTTTGGAAGTAATTCTACTACTATTGTATATCAAAAACCCGCTTAAATCAAAATTTTTGTTTGGAGAATAACTAAAATTACCAGTAGCTAATGTATTTTCAATTTCTAAGGCACTACCTTGATTTGTTAAAAAGTTAAGACTGTTATCTCCAAGGTTTATACTTGTTCCACTACTTCTACTTGGCGCTCTAAAACCACCTCCGAAACCTCTAATATCACGACGTGACAAAGCAACTTCTCCTATATTATTAATGTCTCCAATAAAGTTAAAACTGTACTTTGGACTGTAATAAAACAACTTAGGTTGCGCTAAATAAAGTTCATTTTCTGGTGATTTACCAGCTCCAACTGTTACATTTCCAAACCAAAAGCTCTCTTTTCCTTCTTTAAGCTTAATGTTAATAGCAATATTATCTTGATTATTACTTACTCCACTTAGTTGACCTACTTCAGCATAGTTCCGCAGCACTTGTATTTTATCTACTGCATTAGACGGAATATTCTTAGTCGCAATTTTTGTGTCTCCATCAAAAAAATCCTTACCATTGACCATTAACTTATTAACTACTTTCCCTTCTACCTCAATCTGTCCGTTTTCATTGATCTCAACTCCTGGTAACTTCTCAAGTATATCTCCTAGCTTTCGTTCACTTCCATTTTTAAAGGAATCAGCATTATAAATTAATGTATCACCTTTTATTAAAACAGGCATTTCATAAACGATCTCCACCTCGTCCAAAACATTATCTGAAAGAAGTATGTATTCTTTTTTTATAGTACTTTCTTTTACTGAAAGCATATCTATAAAGGTCTTCATTCCAATATAACTAACCAGAATTTTATATGTCTTATTCTTAACTAATTTTAGACTAAACTTACCTTCTTCATTAGTAATAGCATAAGATTCCAAACTATTGGTTTTTTCATTCATAGCTACAACATTAGCCAACTCTAAGGGTTGTTTTAGGCTATCTCTTACAATACCTTCAAGTTTAATCTGTCCGTAGCAAACAGTAGCCACAAGAAATAGAAGGGTACAACATAATTTTTTCATTAGTTTACGTTACTTAAAGGTTTGGTGATAATTTTTTACTTCGTTAATATCAATTTCTTCTTCTTCCTCGGTTGTTTCTCATTTCAAGCATTTTCCCTTGGATAGTAGTTTGATAGGCATTCTTTGTGATTTCTTTTCCCTTATTTGGAGCTTCAATCTCTATTTTCTCCTTTGGGTTCATTATGATCTTAGAACATAAAATTGTTGTATTACCTGCACTAACTTCTAAAATAAGGCCTGGAAGCCCCCAATATTCGGCTGGCCCATTACTTACTGGTATTTGAAGAGTATACCATGCCTCTACTTCAGTTGTGTTTATCTTAGCCTCTTTTGAGTCAGCATTGTTATCAGTAGTAGTAGTAGTAGTAGTAGTAGTAGTAGTTGAGCTTACATTACTCCAAGAAAAGTCATACCAAGTCAATTCAGCAGTTGGTATAGAAGCTGTTGCTTTAAAACACATATATTGCCCAATTTGCTTAGATTCTGAACCCATTTTCCAGTCTATAAACTGTAATTTATCTTTAACTAAAAACCTCTTCCCATAGAACTCTTGACTTTGTACTAAAGCATTTTCTTTGATATTTTTATATTGTTCTCCTCTTGAAAAATTACTTCCCCAAGAATCTGTTGCGCCAGAAATGGCATCTACTTTTTCTTCCTCGTTGAATAGTGACTCTTCCTTATTAAAGCTTAATACAAATCTCTTCTCTAACCTATTTTTAAGATTGTTTTGTATTTGTTTTTTTTGGGCTTCATTTAATCTTGCTCCAAAATTACCTAGATCCATTTTTGATTTAGAAAAATAAAAAGCTTGTCCTTGAAATTCTTGGCCATTTAGGTTAAATGAAACCAATAAAATAAAAGAGACAGAGATGAATTTAAAGAGTAATGATTTCATGTTTGTTGTGTATAAGATTGTTTTTTGTCTAACAAATATATGAAAAAGTTAAACAATTTAGAATATTTAACAAAAAAACAACATATATTTAACTATTGTTGATAAATTTTAAAACTGTCTATATTTAGATAAATAGCATGACCTACATATCAAGAAACAGAATACAAATGGAAATTAAGGAGAAATACGAAAGATTATAAAATATTTCTAGACAAATTGGGTTAGCTTAAAACGTCTTTAAAATCATTAGTTAACATGAAGGTCGGAAAACAAAATACGCCAATTAAAATCCTAAAAAATCAATCTTCAATCTGATACAAAATTGGCTTACTCGGACTTGCATCATTTTCAAAAGGTGCAATCATTAAATTCAGAAAATACGTTCCGTCTACAACATCGTTTGGTACAAAAACAAATTCAGTTATTGTAGCTTCTAAACGTAGTTTGCCAGCAGTATTCCAAAATGCATTGTGCGATAGTAATTTTCCGTTGTCTTTTTCTTTGTCTACAGAAGGCAAATCAACCAATAAATGTTTAATTCCTTTTTCTCGTAAATAAATAGCTGCTTCTTCTAATAAGTATGGTGGGTTTGTATTTGAATATTGCGCTCCTTTTTTATCAGATAAATTAGGAATCGTTCTTATTACAATGGCATCACGTTTTTTATTACCCAAGGCAAACTGCAACTGTTTTTTAGTGATTACAAAATCATCTTCAATTTGAGCTGGCGCTATGGTAACTACTTCTGATAAAAAGAAATATTGGGTTAAATTCTGATTTACAGAGTATACCTTTTCGGTGATATGACCAGCACATTCTGTATGTGTTATATGAGCATGGGGGTTAAATTCTATATTATTAAAATTTACTGCTGCTCCATCAGAAACTTTAATTTTCTGTCCTTCAAAATCTTCAGGGAAAATTTTAGGCCCTCCAATATACCAAGCATTTACATTTTGTTTAGAAACATCTATTGCAATAGAAATATCAATTGGTTTTGTGAAGTCTATCTGAAAATTTTTTGAGTTGTATTTTATTGTAGCTAGCATCTATACTGAACTTGTTTCAGTATCTCTTCATTGAAATACTATATTCTCAAATATAGCTTTTTTAACTGAGGATTTTAAGATTTTATTACCTTCCATTCTTTTCTCCAGTTTTTCAATTGTTTCTCTTTACTACACGAATCCTAAAACTAGTTCAAAATAAATAATTCACTCGCCAAGCCGTCTGCTAAAAACGCTCCTTTAGAAGTCGTTTTAAGGATTTCATCTATAGAGACAGATTGCTTGGTTTCGCTCGCAATGACTAACAAACCTTGTTGAATAAATTTGTCTGCTGCTTTTAGCAATCGTTTTTTAAAATCAATTCCGAATTTATTTTCAATCTTAGATAACGAAACACCCCAAATTGTTCGCAGTCCCGTCATAATATATTCGTTGAATTGATCATTAATGGTCAACATCTCTACTTCATTTGGCAACACATTTTCTTGCAAAGATTTGATATATTTTGCATTGTTGGAAACATTCCAACTTCTATGTGTTTGATTAAACGAATGTGCTGATGGTCCAATTCCGATATATTTTTTTCCCTGCCAATAACTTGTATTGTGTTTTGAGAAATAATTTGGCTTCCCAAAATTTGAAATCTCATAATGTACAAACCCTTGTTTTTGTGTTTCTTCTACTAAAATTTCAAAATGTTCTCTAGCAACCTGCTCTTCTAACTTCGGATATTTTCCTTGTTTGATAAACGAATCCAACGCTGTTTTTGGCTCAACGGTTAAGGCATAACTAGAAATATGGTTGATTCCGAAATTAAAAAGCGTGTGCAAGTTTTCTTTCCAACGCTTATTGGTCATCTTCGGAACTCCATAGATTAAATCAACGGTAATATTATCAAAATGGCGAGTCGCCATTGACAAGCAATTTTTTGCTTCATTTGCATTGTGTGCTCGATTCATGCTTTTTAAATCTTCTTCAAAAAAAGATTGCACACCAATACTTAATCTATTTATAGGACTTTTTGCTAATCCTAAAATAACAGCATCCGATAAATCATCTGGGTTTGCTTCTAATGTAATCTCTGGACTTTCAATTACAGAAAAATTTTCTTCAATTGTATCTAAGAGAGATTGAATTTCTTCTGTAGATAATAAACTTGGTGTTCCTCCACCAAAATAAATCGTCTCTATGGTTTCATTTTGTAACTCGTCTTTTCTAAAAATCAATTCTTTTTGCATACAAGAAATCAACTCATCTTTCTTTTTTAAGGAAGTTGAAAAGTGAAAATCGCAATAAAAACATGCTTGTTTACAAAATGGTATGTGTAGGTATATTCCGGCCATAAAATAGTAACTCAATTAACAGTTTCAGTTAGCAGCTATTTAGCTCCAAATTTCTCAGGGTTATTAATCATATAATTAATTAGCTTACCAACTTCTGAATTTTCTGAAGACAGATTATTATATGTAGTTTCATTAATATAATCACATCTTAAAGCAAACATCAACCAGGTTTGAGTTTCTGAGTTTTCCGAATCTGAATCAGACAACTTACTTACAAAATGCTTTGGATATTTTCTTTTTCTATAGGCTTCAGAAATATTAGCAGAGACACTTCTTGATGCTCTTCTAATTTGATCTGTTAAAGAATACTTTTCTTCTTTAGGGAAATGTTTTGAAACTTCAAAAATCTTCATTGCTAATGAAAATGACTTCTTGAAAGCTAATAATTCTCTAAAACCCATTCTATATATTTAAATGATTCCTTTAAATGCAAAAAATTTAGTACTGACAACTGCTACTGAATACTATTTTTTAACTCGTTTCTCATTTTGTTTTACAAAACTTGCCCAACCCGTGTAATTTTTCCCGCCAATTACTTTTCCTGAATTGTAAAAATGACACACTGCAGCAGCCAATCCATCGGTAGCATCTAAATTTTTTGGCAATGTTTTTAAATCTAACAATGACTTCAACATTAAGGCAACTTGCTCTTTACTAGCATTTCCGTTACCTGTAATTGCCATTTTAATTTTCTTTGGCAAGTATTCTGTAATCGGAATTTCACGAGACAATCCAGCTGCCATAGCAACTCCTTGAGCCCTTCCTAATTTCAGCATCGATTGCACGTTTTTTCCAAAAAACGGAGCTTCAATAGCAATTTCATCTGGATGGTATGTGTCAATCAACTCAATAGTTCTCTCAAAAATCAATTTTAGTTTTAGGTAATGATCGTCGTATTTTTTCAACATCAATTCATTCATTTGAATAAACTCCATTTTTTTTCCGACTACTTTAATCAAGCCAAAACCCATAATTGTAGTTCCTGGATCAATTCCTAATATGATTTTTTCTGTCTTCACAATCGCAACTTGTTTTAATATTTAATTAGATTGCCTTTTTCACGAACGATGATATATAATTTTGCGCGAAATTCGAAAATATCTTCACTCAAAACCGGTTAAAAACAACTAGCTATAAAAAAGAAGAACTTTCAAAAGTAATTAAGGCAATATTTTAGAAAGAATAGATTCTGCATTCAAAAACAAATACCCCAAAGCGACTAACAGTAAAATAAGTACAATTCCTCTTTTAGGATTCCCTTTTTTACGGCCTCGTGTTCTTCTAAATCTAATTTTTTTTTCTTCCATAATGAATATATTATTTCGCTTTTACAGCCCTCAGCATTTAGCTGCGTTGAATGCTTCGCCTAAAAAACATTTAGCTACGCTGAATGCTTCGCTTAAAAAACATTTAGCTACGCTGAATGCTTCGTTGCCCTCAGCATTTCTCTTTTTCCTGGTGGACCATCTAATCTTTCAATAGTAAACCCTACTTCTTGCATTGCTCTTCTTACGCTTCCTTTAGCGCAATATGTTACTAAAACACCGTCTTCTTTCATTGCTTTAAACATTATTCTAAAAATATCTACCGACCATAATTCGGGTTGATGTTCTGCACCAAAAGCATCAAAATACACTAGATTAAATTGATCTTCCTCAGTAATATCCTTAAAAAACTGTTTTCTTTTCTCCAAAGAAAATTCTGTTGAAATATCGTGATTCTCGTCCCAAGAAACTTGATGTAACTGATTAAAAACAACTTGCTTATCCGCAATATTTAATTCAGAAACATAATTTAACAGCACTGCTTCTTCCTTAGTAACTGGGTAGGCTTCTACACCAACATAATTAATAGAAATTTTTCTTTTTTCGGCTTCTAACAAGGTTAAAAAACAATTAAGCCCCGTACCAAAACCAATTTCTAAAATTGAAATTTCTGGTTTTGAAATAATCGAAAGCCCTTTATCAATAAACACATGATTAGATTCTTGAATTGCACCATGCGTAGAATGATAATTCTCATTCCAATCTGGTAAATGAATCGTTGTTGAACCGTCTGATGTTTTAACTATTTCTCTTTTCACTATCTTAAATTGGATAAAGTCTACTCCTTAGACTCCTTCATTAAAACGCCATTCGCTTCAAAAGCAAACTCAATTTTTGATTCAGTAATCAACGCTATTTCTTCTTTGGTTTTCCCTGCATCTTCTGCATAATGTTGCAACTCTTTTACAGATGTTTCTTGTACAAAAGCGTTTCCACTTACAACTACCTCTCTTCCGTTAGCATCCAAGGGCATAAAAAAACCATAGTCTTTAAAACGCACCATGGTTTCTGTCCCGTCTGTTAAATCTAATTTCATCCAACATCCTTTTTTAGAACATACTTCATTTATGGTAGCAGCAAACTTTACTGATAACGTATCTCCTGCTTTTAACGATTTAAATGTCTCTAGCATCGTTTTAGCATTAATCACTCCTTTATCAGAAATTTTATCACCAAAAGAATCATAATTAACAGCAACTTCTGTCGTTTTATTGTTTTTTTCTGTTTTTTTATTCTCTTTACAAGCGGCAAAAACTAATGAGAAAATCAAGCAAACTTTTAATACCTTTTTCATCTTTTATTTTTTTAACATATTTATTACAAATGTAGTAATTTAAACAATAAAACAACTCCTAACACATATTAATAGCGCTATAAATCATTATCTTTGCCCCTTCTAAAGCAGTATTATTATGAGTTCAAATATAAAGATAGAATTAATTAAAAATTCTAAAATTGAAACGGTAGATTTCAATAACTTACCATTTGGAAGTATTCTTTCTGACCACATGTTTGTGTGTGATTATAAAGGTGGTAAATGGCAAGATTCAACTATCCTACCTTATTCTCCAATTCAATTAGATCCTTCTGCTAAGATTTTCCATTACGGACAATCTATTTTTGAAGGAATGAAAGCATATAAAGATGCCGATAAAAACACCATGTTGTTTAGGCCTTTAGAGAACCATAAACGATTAAACAAATCTGCTGAAAGATTGGTGATTCCTCAAGTCCCTGAAGATATCTTCATGGACGGATTGAAGAAATTATTAGAAATTGACAATGCTTGGATTCCAACTAACGAAGGAAGCTCTTTATATATCAGACCCTTTATATTCGCTTCAGGAAATGGCTTTCACGCTTCTCCTGCAAATGAGTATAAATTAATTATTTGTTCTGCTCCTTCTGGAGCGTATTTCTCTGGAAAAGTAAAAGTTTTAATAGAAGAAAAATATGCACGTGCTGCAAATGGCGGAGTTGGTTTTGCAAAAGCTGGTGGTAATTATGCTGCTCAGTTTTACCCAACACAATTAGCTTTAGAAAAAGGGTATAACCAAGTAATTTGGACAGACGATAACACGCACGAATATATTGAAGAAGCTGGGGCAATGAATATTTTTGTACGTATCAACGATACATTAATTACAAGTCCAACTTCTGACAGAATTTTAGACGGAATTACACGTAAAAGCATCTTACAGTTAGCAAAAGACAAAAACATTAACGTTGAAGAGCGTAAGATTACAGTAGCAGAAGTTGTTGCTGCTGCTAAAGATGGAAGTTTAAAAGAAATGTTTGGGACAGGAACTGCAGCTGTTATTTCTCCAATTTCTGGATTTGGGTTTAAAGGTGAAGATTTTGATTTACCAGAATTTGAGAACACGTTCGCTTCTCAATTGAAAAAACACATTACAGATATTCAAACAAATAAAGTGGAAGATCCTTACGGATGGAGAGTAATTCTATAACTTCACTTTCATAAAACTATATAAAAGCATCAATGTTTCATTGATGCTTTTTTTGTAGCTTTCAATTTTAAATCACCTACCATGAAATTAAAACTACTTTTCTTTCTTTTTGCTTTTACACTGTTCAGTTGTACTCAAAAAAAAGAGTCAATCTCTAAAACTAAAAAATCAAATCAATACATCACCGTTTTAGGAACTGCACAAGATGGGGGCTTCCCTCATATTGGATGCCAGAAAGCATGTTGTGAAAACTATTACAACGGTACTTCTAAGAAGCAGAAAGTGGTTTCTCTAGGTTTGGTCGATAAAATAAATCAACAAAAATGGCTGTTTGATGCATCGCCAGATATGTCTACACAATTAGCAGATTTAGAGCAGCATCATTTAAAAAATAAAACTATTATTGACGGTATTTTTTTAACACATGCACATATTGGCCATTATACAGGTTTGATGTATTTAGGAAGAGAAGCCTTTGGCAAGCAAAATACAAAAGTGTATGCAATGCCAAAAATGAAAACCTTTTTAGAAAAAAATGGCCCTTGGAGTCAACTGGTTCAAATTAAAAACATTGCCATTAAAAAGTTACAACACGATTCTACAATGGTGTTAAATAGCGCACTAAAAGTAACTCCTTTTTTAGTTCCACATCGCGATGAGTTTTCTGAAACTGTAGGTTACAAAATAGAAGGGTCTAACAAAACTGCTTTGTTTATTCCAGATATTGACAAATGGGACACTTGGAAAAAAAATATTATTGAAGAAGTGAAAAAAGTTGATTATGCCTTTTTAGATGCCACCTTTTTTAATCAGAAAGAAGTAAAAAGAGCGATGACAGAAGTGCCACATCCCTTTATTCAAGAAACGATAGACTTGTTTAAAAATGAAGCTATAGAAACAAGAAGCAAAGTCGTTTTCATTCATTTCAATCACACAAACCCTGCTTTACAAGAAAATAGTGTAGAACGGAAAGAAATTGAAAAATTAGGTTTTCGATTTGCTACAGAAGGTCAGAATTACGAATTGTAATGTATTATTTGATACCTAATATTCTCTTAAAAGTTCTTACCTCACAATAATAAAATTTTAAAAACTTGGTTTTGAAGCTTTCTTTCTTTGGTGATTCTTGAGTATTCATATATATTATTATTTACGATATCTAATTAGTGGCTTAAAAAATTAAATATGACAACATAATTTAACTTGTTTCTTAACCTCAAGAAAATTAACTTCGCTAACGCTGAGTATCATTTATTAAAACGGAATGCTATTCTCATAACCTGCCCTAAAAACATGATAGAAATTATACGAACCAATTCTCAAAACCTAGAATTCAAAAAACTAGTACAATTACTGAATTCAGATCTTGCAAAAAGGGATGGAGAGGCGCATCCTCTGGCTCAATTTAATACGACTACAGGTTTAAAGCATGTTGTTTTAGCGTTAAAAAAAGACAACGTAATTGGCTGTGGTGCGATCTCAAAATATAATTTAACCTCTATGGAAATTAAAAGAATGTATGTTTCTCCAGAAGCCAGAGGTCAAAGAATCGGAGAAAATATTTTATCCGAATTAGAAAACTGGTCCAGAGAGCTAGGAAACACAAAATGCATCCTCTTTATGGGATCTAACCAACCAGAAGCAAGTAAACTTTATGAAAGAAACGGCTACTGCTTAATTGAAAAATACGGCAAACTAAAAGATATTCCTGATAGCCTCTGTCTTGCAAAAGAGTTGTAAAAAACTTACGCTACTTATAGTTACGTACGACAAAGTAGCTAAGAGAATGGTATTCATTACAAACGAAAGAAACACATTCGCGAAACCTAAAACTACTTCTCTAAAATTTCAGCAATATTTGGTTTAAAGTAATTTGGACCTTTTAACACTTTTCCGTCTTCTCTATAAATAGGCTTTCCGTCTTCGCCTAATTTACTCATATTAGAACGTTGTATTTCATTAAAAACTTCTTCAATTTTATCTTGCATTCCGTGTTCTATAATAGTTCCACATAAAATGTATAGCATATCACCAAGTGCATCTGCAACCTCTACCAAATCACTATTTTGAGCTGCTTCTAAATACTCTTCGTTTTCTTCTTTCATCAAGTTAAAACGCAACATATTTCTATCATCTCCAATATGTGCAACTGGTGTGCTGTTCATGCCTAATTTAAAAGCGGTGTGAAATTCGTGTACTGCGGCGATTCTTTTTTTCATGTGTGATTGTATTTGTTTGTTGTTTTTCGTTTCAATTCATGAGATTTCTCGTCACTCCTATCGTCGTTCTGTCGAAATGACATTACTCATTTATGTTGCTTTTTTCAAGAGCCAAGCAGGTACAATTTTTAATACAAAAGCTACCAATGCCCAACGTTTAGAAATGTATGCAACTCGTTTTTTCTTTTTGATGGCTGTATAGATTTGTTTAGTCGCTTTCTCTAAAGAAACCATCCAAAAGATATCATCTCCCAATGCCATTGCTGTATCTACAAACCCCGGACGAATATCGGTAATAAATACCTTCTTTGATTTGATCGATTTTGTCTTGATATACAAACTTTCTAAAAAGGCTTTTTGATACGCTTTAGATGCAAAATAATCAGGCGCTGCTCTGTTCCCTCTCAATGAAGCTATAGATGAAATACCAACCAAATGCCCAAACTGTTGCTCTTTAAAAAGCTGATACGACAATGCGTACAACTTCGTAACACCTAATACATTTGTATTGATGGTTTGTTCTAGTAAATCCCAATTTAATTTTGGATTTACATAACCAACTCCAGAAGATTGAATCACCAAATCTATGGTTTTAAATTCGGCTACAATCTCATTGAATACCTTCTCAACCTCATCAATTAATTGAATGTCATTTTGTTTGATAATTATCTGAGTTGGATGCGCATCTTTTAGCTCTTGTAACTTCTCTAATCTCCGTCCAGTAACGGCTACCTTATAACCATCTTTGACTAAGAACTCAGTTACTGCTTTTCCTATTCCAGAAGTTGCTCCAAAAACGATTGCTGTCTTCATTTAATTTGTATTTTTGCATAAAAATACAAATTTATGTTTACCAATGGTCAATTAATTTTTGCGGGATTTTTTATTGTAGCATTTATCATTTTAATGATTTTTAGCTACCGAAAAGATATTAAAAGCCACAAAATACATTACAAAAACACGGCTTTAAAGGTTGGTATTTGGTTGATTATTGCTGTCGCTATCTTTAGCGCGATCCGAATTTACAGTAAGAGTTAACCTTTAAAGTAGATTCCTGCCTCCGAAACAATGACAAGGCATCACATTGGAAGAGTGCTATTTATTGATGTTACTTTACGTATTCTCTCTGGCCTTATAGCCAAATTATGCAGCTTTAATTCCCTTTGTTATTTGATGTAATTTTAGTTAACCTTCTAATGTTTTTAAATCGTTTCCACGTACTTTTATTTCGCTGTGTGTATAGCACAAAACAACCGACATCAAGCAAGAAATAAAACAAACTGATTCCGCTTGGCGCATTATTGCTCGGTAAAAAATCAAAGACTCCAAAGGCTGTATCTGGCCATTTCCAAGCTCCATAAGCTGGACCACCAATTTCTAATACCGCTACAATAATATACATCGTTAAGAAAAACAATCGGTCTTTGGGTCTTTTAATCAGCAATGCAAAAACACCTAAGGTCATTACAAAACCAAAAACATCATTAAAGAAATATAAATACCCAAGCGCAAATAATAAGATAAGAACATACATAAAACGTTCTAATACTTTATGGTGTTTATGCACTACGGATGCTTTTGAAAATGCGTACACTCTACCAAATACTGCCGCATGTCCAAAAGGAACATACAGCGGCACATTGCCTAATCTGTAGGTATACATCTCTAAATACACAGAGAATAGATATTCGCCAAGAAACCCGAGAATTACGGCATAAACCATCAATTCCTTGGTTCTTTTTACAGATCTAGAATACATCCAATAGAAAGCCAATAACATTAGCACGTTGGTTAAAATTTGATTGTATTCAAATCGTTCGGCTAAATGAACACTATCTAAATATAGCGCCCCAACAAACACAAAAAACAAGCCTATTTTTCGATTGAAAAGTTTAATGATTTTTTTTAAATCTGTACTCGGAATTGAAAGTGTGCTCATTTATTTATGTTGGATAACAAATACAATCTGTTGTGTGATCATTTACCATTCCGGTTGCTTGCATAAAAGCATACATAATGGTGGATCCAACAAATTTAAATCCACGTTTTTTTAAATCCTTAGAAATAGCATCAGACAAGGCTGTTGTTGCCGGAACCTCTGCTTTTGTTTTAAATGAATTCACCATCGGTTTTCCTTCAACATAGCTCCAAATATAAGTAGAAAAAGAACCGAATTCTTTTTGAATATCCATAAATAACTGTGCATTTGTAATGGCCGATTTTACTTTTAATTTATTTCTAATAATGCCTGCATTCTGAATCAGTTCTTCAAACTTAACAGCATCATATTTTGCTATTTTTTTATAATCGAAATGATCAAAAGCAGCTCTAAAATTTTCACGTTTTTTTAAAATGGTGATCCAACTTAAACCCGCCTGAAAAGATTCTAATAATAAAAATTCAAATAAGGTTGCATCATCATACACTGGTTTTCCCCATTCATTATCATGATACTCAGTATATAATTGATTTTCATGTACCCAAAAACATCTTTTTTTCATTTAATACTTGATTTTAATTGGTTTAATTTCTTCTTGCCTTTTATTGACATACTCATGTTTCCCTTCTCCAAAAGAGCCTGCTTCTTCTAACATAATGCGAATGTCTTTTTTCCATTCTTTTAAAGCAACTGTTACATTCAATTCAATCGCATAGACTGTATTGTTATGAAGTGGGTAATCTCCCTTTACAGGAACTCCTCCTTGAGAATCCCACATGCCAATAGTTGTTCCAGCACTGTGTCCAAAATTACCTAAAGGATGTGAATAAATAGCTGGTTTTAATCCTTCTTTTTTTGCTTGATTTAATGAAGCTAATAATATTTCATTTCCAGTTTTACCTGTTTGCATCGTTGTTGTTAGGATATCTTGTAATCGATTTCCTTTTTTAAAAGCAGCTGCTAAAAATGAAGGAACCTCCGTTTCTTCTTTCCCTAATACATAGGCGTGTTGTTGGCAATCAGTATTAAGACCTATGTAACTAATCCCAAAATCACAATGCAATAAATCGCCAGGCAAAATAACGTTCTCCTTTCTAGCTTTTGTAAATGAATAGATATGTGATTTTAACGGCTCTTTACTTCGTTGGATATCTATTGTTGGATGAAACCATGTTTGCAACCCTAATGCTGTCACTTTTTGACGCATCCACCAAACAACATCCTCCGTGGTTGTTTCCCCAGGCACAATCACTTTATTAGAAAATGCTTCGTCAATAATAGTATGCGTAATTAGCACAAGCTCTTTATATAATTTCATTTCTTTGGCTGTTCTAGTTTCGATCCAACCAATCGCCAATTTTTCTGCTGAAACAATTTTCTTTCTATTTTTTATACTTAAACTTTCAAAAAATGCATCATGATCGGTTTTAACTAACCCATCTGCCAATGCAAAATGTGTAGAAATATTTAGTCCAATTTTATCTGGGTTTCTTTCTTCAATAAGTCTATTTAAAGCGTTCCATTGGTTTGGTTCTTTTTCTTTATTCCATGCAGACTTAATATTTTCACCAACATCATATCTTGCAACAGCCAATTTTTCTATCGTGTTTCTAGCTTTGTCTCTATAGAAAACCAAAATAGTTCTCCTCCTCGCATTTAGCCATACAGAAGGCAACATTGTTTTCATAACAGGGTCTTCATTATACTCTCTAGAAATAACAACCCACATATCGATAGCAGCAGCATCCATTAACTTGGGTAATAAATTATTGAATCGATCATCAATAATTTCATCTCGTAATTTAGCCCTATCCTTCTCGTCTAAAATAGTATATGTATTTACTTTAGGCTCTTGTTTTATACAAGAAACAAAGAGAGAAAGAAAAAGAAATCTAAGAATATATTTATGCATGGTTTGAGTTTTGGAGCTTAAATTTAATATTAAAACTCTAAATACTTACTGTTTATTCAATTATATTTCACCTCTTTACTAAATAAACTACCAACTACGAGACTACTAAAAATTTCTGTACACGTACTCGTTTTAGCTATATTTACGAAGGAATAGCAGTGTTTGTGCTCCTAAAAGGAGTCGTGAATTTCAGAATTCCAAAAAGACAATAGCACTATTTATGAAAATGCAATTGAATACGAAACAAATGTAGATTACGGATTAGACGTGAATTACAAATTGTGTTGGTGTTTTAAATTCGTAGAATGGAAGGATGAAAGGAGGTTTCGTTATTCGTTACCCTTTCTTATAACTAATAAAACTATAGTCATACGTATTCTTTTCATCAGCTTCAAAATCTTCTCTAGAAACCTCTTTCCAAATAGCTGAATCTATTTCTGGAAAATATACATCTGCATCAAATTCGTGATGTACTTTTGTTATATCTAACTGATCTACCAAATTAGATGTTATTGTTTGTTTGTAGATTTCTGCACCTCCAATAATAAAAATTTTAGCATCTTCTTTAGCTACTTCAATTGCTTTTTCAATACTATCTACAACAATACAACCTTCTGCTTTATACGCTTTATTTCTAGTAATAATAACTGTTGTTCTATTTGGTAATGGTTTCCCAATAGACTCAAAAGTATTTCTACCCATCAAAATATGGTGCCCAGAAGTTACTTTTTTAAACCGTTTTAAATCTGCAGGTAAATACCAAATTAAATCGTTGTCTTTACCTAAAGCATTGTTATTTGCTATTGCAGCTATAATTGTGATTGTATTCATACTAAACTGCTACTTTTCCTTTAATATGTGGATGTGGATTGTAACCTACCAATTCGAAATCTTCAAATTTAAAATCGAATATTGAAGTAATATCTGGATTGATTTTCATTGTTGGCAACTCCTTCAATTCTCTAGACAATTGTAAATCTAATTGCTCTTGGTGGTTGTTATAAATATGAGCATCTCCAAACGTATGAATAAACTCTCCTACTTCATAACCACAAACTTGCGCCATCATCATTGTAAATAAGGCGTATGATGCAATGTTAAAAGGAACGCCTAAAAATATGTCTGCACTACGCTGATATAATTGACAAGACAACTTCCCGTCTGCTACATAAAACTGAAAGAAAGCGTGACAGGGAGGCAATGCTGCTTTTCCGTTCGCCACATTTTCTGAAAATGAAACTGAAGTATCTGGTAACACACTTGGGTTCCAAGCAGAAACCAACATTCTTCTACTATTAGGATTGTTTTTTAGTGTCTTGATTACTTCTTTTAATTGATCAATATCATCACTATTCCAATTACGCCATTGATGTCCATAAACAGGACCTAAATCTCCATTTTCATCAGCCCAAGAATTCCAGATTTTTACGCCGTTTTCTTGTAAATAGTTAATGTTTGTATCTCCATTTATAAACCATAACAATTCGTAAATAATAGATTTCAAATGTAACTTTTTTGTTGTTACCATCGGAAAACCTTCACTTAAATCAAATCGCATTTGGTATCCAAAAACACTTTTTGTTCCTGTGCCCGTTCTATCTCCTTTTTCGTTTCCGTTTTCTAAAACGTGCTTTACTAAATCGTGATATTGACGCATTGTTTATTCGTTTATTCGTTTATTTATTAAACTGTTTAAACGTATAAACGCTTAAACAAATACACTTTATTATCCAATAATCATTCCTGCAATTGTCGCAGACATTAAAGAAGCGATTGTCCCTCCAATTAATGCTTTCATTCCAAATTCTGATAAAACTTTACGTTGCCCTGGAGCTATAGAGCCTATTCCGCCAATTTGGATTCCAATAGATGCAAAGTTTGCGAAACCACACAACATATAAGTCGCCATAATTATCGATTTATTATAATTTAAGTGCACAGCATTTGTAACATTTTTTAATTCTGCTAATTGAATATATCCAATAAATTCACTTGCTGCTAATTTGATTCCTAATAACTGCCCCATCATTGCAACGTCTTCTGTCGCGACACCTATTAGCCACATTAACGGGGCAAATAAATACCCTAACATAAACTCTAATGACAATCCTGCATATGATGTGTTTCCTGAAATCACCTCATTTAACGATGTAAAACTCCACCCAAAGTATGCGATTCCATCAAAGCCTCCTAACCCTCCTAAAACACCATTAATCATTGCTATAAACGCTACAAAGACTAATAACATTGCACCAACATTCATTGCCAATTGCAATCCTTCTGTAGTTCCGTTAGCAATAGCATCTAAAATGTTTGAACCTATTTTATCTGAAGAGACAGTCACATCTGTATTTACTTTTTCTTTTTGTGGGAATAGCATTTTCGAAATTACAATTGCTCCTGGCGCAGCCATAACTGATGCCGCTAACAAGTGCTTCGCATAAAACAATTTCATTTCCTCATCATTTCCTCCAAGAAAGCCGATATAAGCAGCCAATACTGCTCCAGCAACTGTTGCCATTCCACCAATCATTACTAACAGCATTTCAGACTTATTCATCTTTTCTAAATACGCCTTAATTAGCAATGGTGCCTCAGTTTGACCTAAGAAAATATTACCCGCTACTGACAAACTTTCTGCTCCAGAAATTTTTAAAATCTTACTCAATGACAATGCCATTACCTTCACTAGTTTCTGTATCCACCCTAAATAAAACAGCACAGAAGTTAATGCTGAGAAGAAGATGATTGTAGGTAAAATCTGAAAAGCAAAGATGAAGCCAAATGTATCCATATCAGAAATTAACCCTTTAAACAAAAACTCACTTCCTGCTTGTGTAAAATCTAAAATCTTAACAAATCCTTTTCCTATAAATTCAAATATAGATTGAACAAAAGGCACTTTTAACACACCAATTGCAATTACTAATTGAAAAGCCAATCCAATCCCAACTGTTTTCCAATCAATTCCTTTTCGATTTGAACTAAATAAAAATGCAATAACTAATAAGGAAATCATCCCTAAAATCCCTCTCCAAATACTATTGATAGAAAGCCCTTGGCTAGGAATAATTTTTGAAGTTTCTGGCTTCACAACCTCTTCCTTAGTTTGCGCTACAATTTTTTCAACGATACTGCTTTCGGATTGAATGGTATCTTGTTGAAATAAGTTGTTTGAGTTAAAAGAAACAGCTTCAACATTCTCAACAGAATTTACATTAAAGTTCTTTTCTATACTTTCTGCATTTGCGAAAAACGCAGCAAAACATAAAACGAGTACTAGTATTTTTTTCATATTAAAAAGGATATTAATTTTAAGAGCGCTTGCTAATTTCGTCTCTGATTTTTGCGGCTAATTCGTAATTTTCATTCGCTACCGCAGCATCTAATTCTTTATATAACTCTTTTAGAGTTTTTTGTTCATGTACTTCTTCTGTTGTTTCAGAAGTCAATTCAGCAACAAAATCGTCAGGTTCAAACCCTGAACCTTCTATTGATAATTCATCTTCTACTTTTAAATAAATTCCGGCTTTATTTAAAATACTTTCATGGGTGTAAATTGGCGCATTAAAACGAACTGCTAATGCAATAGCATCAGAAGTTCTTGTGTCTATTACTTCTTCTTTACCATCTTTTTCTGAAATTAAACTTGAAAAGAAAACTCCATCTACTAACTTATGTATAATGACTTGCTTGATATTAATAAAGTATCTATCTGCAAATGTTTTAAATAAATCATGCGTTAAAGGTCTTGGTGGTTTAATTTCCTTTTCTAATGCAATTGCAATTGATTGGGCTTCAAAAGCACCTATAATTATAGGCAACGTTCTTTCCCCGTCCATTTCACTTAATACCAAAGCGTACGCACCAGTTTGGGTTTGGCTATAAGAAATTCCTTTAATTGTTAGTTTTATCAAACTCATTATATCTCAATCTTCATAAAAAAATAAAGGGCTGTCTATTTTGGCTAAAACACCTATTTAATAGACAGCCCTTTTGTGGGCACAATTTAGTAAAAAATATGAGTTGTTTTTTAATTTCTTCAAAAAAGAAAAAAATCGAACTAATGACCTCTTAATAAATTATTATGTAACATTCTGCGAAACAACTATGATTGCTTAAATGCTTTTAACTTTTCAATCAATTTAGGAACCACCTCAAATGCATCTCCTACAATTCCGTAATCTGCTGCTTTAAAAAATGGGGCTTCTGGATCTGTATTTATAACAACCTTTACCTTAGAAGCGTTAATCCCTGCTAAATGCTGAATTGCTCCAGAAATTCCGATGGCAATATATAAGTTAGATGCAACAGGCTTCCCTGTCTGCCCAACATGTTCTCCATGTGGTCTCCAACCTAAATCAGAAACGGGTTTAGAACAAGCAGTTGCAGCCCCTAAAACGGATGCTAACTCTTCGATCATTCCCCAGTTTTCTGGACCTTTTAAACCACGACCAGCAGAAACAACAATATCTGCATCTGCAATTGTAATTGTACCTGAAGCTTTCTCTACACTAACAGACTTTACACTTAAATCTGACGCTGAAACCTGAGCATCAAAACTTTCTGAACTACCAGAAACAGCATTTTCATGTACACCGTAAGAATTTTTAGCCAAACCAATAACTTTAATTGCGGTATTGATTTCTGTATTGTTAAATGCTTTGCTTGAAAAAGCTTTCCTTTTTACTGTAAACGGACTTGTATCACTTGGTAAGGCTACAACATTAGATGCATAACCTGCATCTAAATTAACCGCTAATAAAGGAGCAAAATACAAACCATTAACACTAGAATCAACAACAACAACAGTCGCATTTTCTTGTGCTGCTACTTGTGATAACACAGCTGCATATCCTTTCGCATTAAAAGTTGATAAAGCATCATTTGTAATCGAAATTACTTTTTCTGCTCCATATGTATATAATTCTGATGCATCTGCTACATTAATTGTAACAGCTACTATCGTTGAACCTAATTGTTCAGCTACTTTCTTTCCGTATGAAACTACTTCAAAAGCAGACTTTTTAAATTTTCCTTCCGATGAATCGGCAAAAACTAAAACTGACATATATTTTTTAGATTTTTAGATTTTTAGACGTAATATTTTCAAAATCTACGTCAAAAAGTTTATTTTTTTTGATTAAACGTTTAAATAAATAAACACTTTTAAATCACTTTGGCTTCATTATGTAATAAGCTGATTAACTCATCTACATTATCTGCATCTACTAATTTCACTGCTCCTTTAGGTGCTGGCTTTTCAAAAGATACTGTTGCCGTATTTGCAACTACATCTATTGGCTCAACAACACTTAATGGCTTTTTTCTAGCCATCATAATCCCTCTCATATTAGGAATTCTTAAGTCTTTTTCTTCAACCAATCCTTTTTGCCCAGCAATTACTAAAGGTAATTCAGTTGCTACTTTTTCGTAACCTCCGTCAATTTCTCTACTTGCAGATGCTGAAGCTCCGTCAATCTCTAAACTGATACATCCATTTACAAAATTGTAATCTACTATTGCAGCTAACATCCCAGGAACCATTCCTCCGTTATAATCTATTGATTCTCTACCTGCTAACACTAAATCATAGCCTCCGTTTTTGACAACTTCTGCTAATTGTTTTGCGACAAAGAAACCATCTGTTGCTTCTGCATTTACTCTAATAGCATCATCTGCTCCTATCGCTAGTGCTTTTCGCAGCGTTGGCTCTGTAGTTGCGTTTCCAACATTTACAACTGTAACTGAAGCTCCTTGCTTTTCTTTTAACCACATGGCACGAGTTAAACTAAATTCATCGTATGGGTTGATTACAAATTGAACTCCGTTTGTATCAAAGGTAGTGTCAGTGTCTGTAAAATTAATTTTTGAAGTGGTATCAGGAACGTGACTGATACAAACTAAAATTTTCATATAACTATATTTTGGTAAGTACTTTGTTATTTTATCGGTACGAATTTATGACTTTTTTTTCATTTTATTATGCATGCATAGTATTTTTTTCATCTTAATTGCACCTTATTACTCTAAGAAAAATATATTCTCTCTAAAAACAGAAAGGTTTAAGCATTTAGATGCTAAAAATTAATTTTAATTTTTATATTTTTGCTACTCTCAATTTAAGATGAAATCAAAGTATGAAAACAGTTCAGTTTAGAGAAGCTATTTGTGAAGCCATGAGCGAAGAAATGCGCAGAGATGAAAGCATTTATTTAATTGGTGAAGAAGTTGCAGAATATAATGGTGCTTATAAAGCATCAAAAGGAATGTTAGATGAGTTCAGTGCAAAAAGAGTAATTGATGCTCCTATTGCTGAATTAGGTTTTGCAGGAATCGCAATTGGTTCTGCAATGAATGGAAACAGGCCTATTGTAGAATACATGACTTTCAACTTTTCTCTTGTTGGAATTGATCAAATTATAAACAATGCTGCAAAAATCAGACAAATGTCTGGTGGACAATTTAATTGTCCAATTGTTTTTAGAGGGCCAACAGGTTCTGCAGGACAACTAGGCGCAACACACTCACAAGCATTTGAAAACTGGTTTGCAAACACACCCGGTTTAAAAGTAATTGTTCCTTCTAATCCATACGATGCAAAAGGGCTATTAAAAGCTGCAATAAGAGATGACGATCCAGTTATTTTTATGGAATCTGAACAAATGTATGGGGATAAAATGGAAATTCCAGAAGGCGAATATGTATTGCCTATTGGAGTAGCAGAAATTAAAAGAGAAGGTACAGATGTAACCATTGTTTCTTTTGGAAAAATCATAAAAGAAGCATACAAAGCTGCAGACGAATTAGCTAAAGAAAATATCTCTTGTGAAGTTATTGACTTAAGAACTATTCGCCCAATGGATCATAATACCATTTTAAAATCTGTTAAAAAAACAAATCGTTTGGTGATTTTAGAAGAAGCGTGGCCTTTTGGAAGTGTCGCATCAGAAATTACGTATAGAGTCCAAGACGAAGCATTTGATCATTTAGATGCCCCAATAAAAAGAATCACAACTGCTGATACTCCAGCACCATATTCTCCTGTATTACTAGAGATATGGATTCCAAATTACAAAGAAGTTATGAAAGCTGTAAAAGAAGTTTTATATCTTTAATATATACTAAAATAAAAACTCTTATCCTTTTCTATATTTTTATAGGAAAGGATTTTTTTTTGCTATGAAATTAAAATTGCTCTTTTCTATAGTATTCACTTTAAGCTTTGCTTTACAAGCCCAGCTTAAAATTAGTGGGCAAATACTTGACAAGGACAATGAGCCATTACCATATGTAAACGTGTATTTAACAAATACAACAAATGGAACCGTTACAGATTTTGATGGCAGATTTCAATTATCTACAACTAAGAGAAGAGGTAAAATTGAAATCTCTTTTGTTGGGTATGAGACACAATCATTAAAGTATAACTCTAAGAAAACACATTTCAACGTTGTATTGTCTGAAGCTAGCAATACGTTAGATGAAATTATTATTGTATCAAAACCTAAAAAACGCCTTAAAAAGAAAGAGAATCCTGCTTATAGAATTCTAAAAGAAATTTGGAGTAGAAAAAAGAAAAATGGGTTAAAGCTAGTAAAAGCATATCAGTATAAAAAACTACAAACAACCGAAATTGGATTAAACAATTTAGATTCACTTTTCTTAAAAAACGTTTTTAAAAAAGAGTACAAAAAGGTGCTGAACGAATTACCTCCAAACGATAACGGAATTAACTATTACATTCCTTTATATCTAAGTGAAACGGTAAAGAATATCTACGCAAACAATTTAATGAATGCTAAAAGAGAAGATATTGAAGCTGAAAAAAACGCCGGAGTTAGCAAACAAGGGTTTGTTTTTGACAAAATGTCTAATACATTTAATGATCTTGATATTCATCAGAACAATATAATGGTCTTGAAAAAATCCTTTGTGAGTCCTATTTCTACTACGGGGTTTGAAACCTACGATTATGTTTTACACGATAGCATTATCGTTCATAAAAAGAAATTCTATTCAATCTACTTCTTCCCTAGAAGAAATGGAGACTTAGCTTTTGAAGGAAATTTTTTAGTTGCAGATAAAAATTTTTCTATTACAAAAATTAAGATGAGAGTCCATAAAGACATCAACCTTAATTTTGTTAGAAAATTATCCTTTGAAAAAGAATACATCATTAAAAATGACAGTATTTATCTTCCCAAAAAAGATATTTATATTGGTGATTTCACTTTTACAAACGCCGATGAAGACAACAAAGGACTTACTATAAAAAAGACAAGTGAATACTCTCAGTATGAATTTGATAAAGAGCTTCCGAAAGCCTTTTATTCAGAAAACATAATTCGCTATAAACCAAGGCAGTTTAATAAAACCGCTCAATATTGGGATAGTATTAGCACCTCTTCTGAGAAAAAAAACACCTATAAGCTTATTAGCTCTGTAAAAAATAAAAAGGAAATCAAGCAGATAACGGGCGTTTTAAACACAATAGCTACTGGTTACATAAATCTTGGCGCTACTTTACAGTTTGGACAATACTGGAATACCATTGTGAAAAACAGTGTGGAAGGAGTTAAAATAAAATTAGGCTTTAGAACCTTTAAAGGTCCCGATGACAGATTTAGATTAAGTGGTTTTTTTGGGTACGGAACAAAAGATAAAAGATATAAATTTGGAACTGAAGCCAAATACTTGGTTAGCTACAAACCAAGAATAGCTATTGGAGCATCTTATTTGAGTGATATAGAACAATTAGGAGGAAAACTACTAAGCACAAATGGATTAAACGCCAATGTATTTGATCCGAATGCATTATTTTCTAGAGGAGATAACTTTTTTCTTTCTAAGGTGAAACGAACAGCATTAAAATTTGATGTAGAAATCCGAAAAAACGTACACTTTGGTATTTCTGCTGCACACAATATTATAGAAAGCGCTTCTCCAAAAGATTTTAAAGTCGATTATATAGATCAAAATAACACCATTCAGTCTGAAGTTACAGATGTTAATACCGATATTTATATTGCATACACACCCGGAAGGTTTCAATATGGTTTTGGAGTAGAGCAAAAAATGGGAAAAAACTTACATCCTTCTTTAGTCATTAATTACCATAAAGGATTTAAAGGTGTTTTAAATGGAACTTTTAATTATGACAAAATTCAATTTAAATACAACCAACCTCTTCTTTTAGGTAAACTTGGTCTTTTAATTGCGACAGTTGATGCCGGTAAAACTTTTGGAACTGTACCTGTAACATTATTAAGTCCAATTCCGGCAAATCAAACCTACTGGATTACAAAGAATACTTTTTCGTTAATAAATTATTATGACTTTGTGACTGACACCTATGTTTCGGGACATTTTGAACAGCATTTTAACGGATTAATCTTAAATAGAATTCCCTTAATCAAACAATTAAAACTTCGAAGCTTAATCACCTTTAAAACTGTTTACGGAACTGTTTCTGATGAAAACATTTCAATAAACAAATCAAACATAAAATACACAGCTCCTACAGATAAAATGTACTACGAATATGGCTTTGGACTGGAGAATATTGGGTACCAAAACATTCGCCCTATACGTGTAGATTTTATTTGGAGAGGAGAACATACAAGCATAAATGGATTGCCTTCACCAAAATTTGCAATTCGCTTCGGAACCAAAGTTGATTTTTAAGTTAAAAACTTAAAAATAAGACCAATTACCCCTTGGTAAAACTCAAAATAGCAGTACTTTTGTCGTCCGAAAAATAATAATAGAATCCCAAAAATATGACTGCAAAAGAAAGAAAGACATTTGATGTTTTAATAGAAATACCTAAAGGAAGTAGAAATAAATACGAATATGATTTTGATTTACACAAAATTCGTTTCGACAGAATGTTGTTTTCTTCAATGATGTATCCTGCAGATTATGGATTCATTCCAGAAACTTTAGCTTTAGATGGAGACCCTCTAGATGTATTAGTATTAGGAACTGAACCGACTTTCCCAATGTGTGTTATGGAAGTAAAACCTATTGGCGTATTCCATATGGCAGACGAAAAAGGACCAGATGAAAAAATTATCTGTGTACCCGTTTCAGATCCAATCTGGAATCAATTGAATGACTTAAAAGAAATGAATCCTCACCAAGTAAAAGAAATTACTCACTTCTTTCAAGTTTACAAAGATTTAGAAAAGAAAAGAGTTGATGTTGGTGGTTGGGGAGATGCAAATGAAGCCTACGGAATTGTTGATAAATGTATCGAACGTTACGAAAATAGCGAACACAAAACGAATGGAAATTTCACTATTTAATTCGTGAAATTCCTTGTAAATTACAAAAAGCCTCATAATGAAAATTATGAGGCTTTTTCTTTCTCTTTGATTTTCCTATATTTACGGACATTAAAAAATAATCTAAACAGTAAAATATGGAATCAATGATGATTTACATGCCAATAGTATTGGCATTATTAGGCCTAGTATATATGCTAGTTAAAAAATCTTGGGTACTAAAACAAGATGCAGGTGATGGTAAAATGAAAGAGATTTCTGATCACATATATGAAGGAGCTCTCGCTTTTTTAAACGCTGAATATCGACTTTTGGCAATTTTTGTAGTTGGAGCAAGTATTGTTTTAGCTGGAATTGCTTTTTATATGGACAGCACCTATTTAATTGTAGTTGCCTTTATTATTGGTGCAATATTTTCTGCATTTGCAGGAAACATGGGAATGAAGATTGCCACTAAAACAAATGTTAGAACAACACAAGCTGCAAAAACGAGTTTACCAAACGCATTAAAAGTTTCTTTTGGTGGTGGTACGGTAATGGGTCTTGGAGTTGCTGGGTTGGCTGTATTAGGTTTAACCCTATTCTTTATTCTATTCTTCCACCTATTTATGGGAGGTGAATGGACGAACACTGGTGATATGACTATCGTTTTAGAAGCATTAGCTGGTTTCTCTTTAGGAGCTGAATCTATTGCGTTATTTGCAAGAGTTGGTGGTGGTATTTATACCAAAGCTGCAGATGTTGGAGCCGATTTAGCTGGTAAAGTACAAGCAGATATCCCAGAAGATGACCCAAGAAACCCAGCAACAATTGCTGATAATGTTGGTGATAATGTTGGTGATGTTGCAGGTATGGGAGCAGATTTATTTGGTTCTTATGTAGCAACCGTTTTAGCTGCAATGGTTTTAGGAAACTACGTAATTAAAGATATGGGCGGAAGTATTACTGACGCTTTTGGTGGAATTGGACCAATTCTACTACCAATGTCAATCGCGGGTGTAGGAATTATTATTTCTCTTATCGGTACACTTTTAGTTAAAATATCATCAAACGATGCAAAGGAGGCAGACGTTCAAAAAGCATTAAACATCGGAAACTGGGCATCTATAGCAATGGTTGCTGTAGCATGTTATGGTTTAGTAACTTGGATGTTACCAGAAACCATGCAAATGGATTTCTTCGGAGAAGGGTTACAAGACATCTCTTCGATGAGAGTATTTTATGCTTGTTTGGTTGGTTTAGTTGTGGGTGCAGGAATCTCTGCATTTACAGAATACTATACAGGGTTAGGTTCTAAACCGATTTTAAAAATTGTACAACAATCAAGCACAGGAGCTGGAACAAATATTATTGCTGGTTTGGCTACTGGGATGATTTCTACATTCTCTTCTGTATTATTATTTGCTGCTGCAATATGGGCATCGTATGCTTTAGCTGGTTTTTACGGAGTTGCTTTAGCTGCCTCTGCAATGATGGCAACTACAGCGATGCAATTAGCTATTGATGCTTTTGGACCAATTGCTGATAACGCAGGTGGTATTGCTGAAATGAGTGAGCAAGATCCTATTGTTAGAGAACGTACAGATATTTTAGATGCTGTTGGTAACACAACTGCTGCAACAGGTAAAGGTTTTGCCATTGCTTCTGCGGCATTAACATCGTTAGCTTTATTTGCTGCCTATGTAACATTTACAGGAATAGACGGAATTAACATTTTTAAAGCACCCGTTTTAGCGATGCTCTTTGTTGGTGGTATGGTGCCTGTTGTATTCTCTGCATTAGCAATGAATGCGGTTGGTAAAGCTGCCATGGAAATGGTAAATGAAGTGGTAAGACAATTTAGAGAAATTCCAGGGATTATGGAAGGAACTGGAAAACCAGAATACGACAAGTGTGTCGCTATTTCTACAAAAGCATCTTTAAAAGAAATGATGCTGCCAGGTCTTTTAACAATCGGTTTCCCAATACTTGTGGTATTAGTTGGTAAATTAGTGTATCAAGAAAACAACATGTTGGTTGCAGAAATGTTAGGTGGTTATATGGCTGGTGTTACTGTTTCTGGTGTACTTTGGGCAATCTTCCAAAACAATGCTGGTGGTGCCTGGGACAATGCTAAGAAATCATTTGAAGCAGGTGTAGAAATTAACGGGGTAATGACATATAAAGGTTCTGAAGCGCATAAAGCGGCAGTAACTGGAGATACAGTTGGTGATCCTTTTAAAGATACTTCTGGACCATCAATGAATATTTTAATTAAACTTACTTGTTTAATTGGTTTAGTAATTGCACCTATTTTAGGAGGACATTCTTCGGATATAAATAGCACACATGAAAAACACATCTCTAAAGAAGTGACCGTTGAAATAAAAGAAGGTGAAGCTGAATTATATACTGCAACGATTACCTCTACCACAACGGTTGATGGAGAAAAAGTAATAACGACTCTAGACTTAAAAGGAACTAAAGCTGAAATAAAAGCTGAGGTTGATAAGTTCCACGGCGGTGGTCACGGAAATCATAAAATGAAAAAAGTTATCAGAAAAAAACTTCATAAAGAAAAGAAGCACAATAAGTAATTCATAACTGAATTTATACCTAAAAAACACCTCAATTGAGGTGTTTTTTTATTTTAATACAAACAGGATTTTATCATGTGTAGTTTTCTGTGATAATCTATTTATACTTTCTTCTGACACTTGTAAAACTCGTGGATATCCTCCAGTAACTTGACAGTCCCGCATCAATATAATTAATTTCCCTGAAGGCGTTAACTGCACTGTTCCTGGCAACACTCCTGAAGTTAAAATTGGCTTTAAAGTATTTTCAATTGGTTCATTTAATTGATACCCAACTCTATTATTATCATTAGAAATTATAAATTCAGCTCCAAATAATTGTGCTTGTTGCGTTTTAGTCAACAGTTCAAACTCTGGTCCTTTAAAACACCTTATCCCATTTGTACTAAAATGACGTTCATCAACTTTAATTTTCGAGTAGGTTTGTTTTGTCTGCCCTTTAAGGGTTTTACATGGAACTGCATCTCCTTTTTGCAGTATGATTCCCTCTGAGATTTCTTTGTAAAAACTCTTACTACTTAGTATTTCTTTTGCTTGGATTCCGCCAAAAACAGAAAGATACGTTCGGACACCATAATTTCTTTTTCCGAAAGTGATCGTTTGACTTTTCTTTATTTTTATTACAGCATTCATTTCTATCCTTATCCCATTAATCTTTGGACTAAAATCAGCACCTGTTAAACAGACAATTGTGTCTTCATCAAATTGCAACTCTACTCCACCAAAAGCAATCTCAAGTACAGCTTCATTTAAATCATTATTTAGTAACTGGTTTCCTAGCTTAGCCGAAGTAGCATCCATAACGCCAGAAATTGGCACGCCAATATTTGCAAAACCTTTTCTTCCTAGATCTTGAATAGAACAGTAAATACCTTGATTTAACACTGTAATCATAGTACGGGTTGCATTTTATATTCGTTATTATTTACTGCTTCCGTTATCTCTTTATGCTCATTTAGCGAAATGCTTTTAAACGTAATTTTATCTCCTGTTTTCGCAAAACATGGCACCTCTTTCTCTACATCAAAAAAAGATATTGGCGAGTTTCCTATGATATTCCAACCTCCAGAACTCTGGTTTGGATAGACACCTGTTTGTTCTCCTCCAATAGCAACAGCACCTTTTGGAACGCGCAATCTTGGAGTCGCTTTTCTAGGTGAATATAATATTGAGTTTAAGCCTCCTAAATAAAGAAAACCTGGCAAAAACCCAACAAAGAAGACCGTATACATCGTTTGGGAATGCAATTGAATGATTTCATTAGTAGAACACTTTTTCTCTTTTGAAAGCTGCTCTAAATCCATTCCAAATTCCAGATCATAACAAACAGGAATTACCCAATGATGGTCCAACACGCTTTCGCTTTTTTCTTTTTGGAGATATAACTTCTTTAAAATGACTATTTTATGTTCACTCTTTTCAATCACAAATTCATACACCAACAGTATTGAATTGTATCCAATAATAACATCTTGTAATTTGATGTTTTTATGAATCTTATTTTTAAACCCAACGATGTCTTGTAAAACAGCATCACTAATTTCTTTTGGCCATTCAATTAAAATGGCATTTTCTCCAAATGATTTATATGACAGAATGTAGTTAGGCAATTTGTATATTTTGTGATTTTAATAGGTGTGTAATTTCTTTTAAAATAGGTAAAGTTTCTAAATTATCTCCATGAATACAAAAGGTATCCGCTTTAATTTTAAGCAGCGTTTTATCAATTGTTAGTACTTTTTCATCCTGAATTATATGCATTATATGATTATAAACAGCCCTTGGATCACTAATAATAGCGTTCTCATTTAATCTTGAAACTAAAGATAAATTAGCAGTGTAGTTTCGGTCTGCAAAAGCTTCATATTTTATATTAATATTTCTCTCTATCGCTACCTTTTCAATTGCTGAATTATAAGGAACATACAAACAAGCGTCTTTGGTAAACTGCGCTATTGAATTGATATAATTTGTTGCAGCATTCACATCTTTAGCAATTAAATTATACAATGCTCCATGTGCTTTGATATGATGCATTTTAACATTGTAAACAGCTAGTCTTTCTACAAACAACTCTATTTGAGCTGCAATACTTTTACTCAAGTCTTCATTTGAAATAGTCAGTATTTTTCTTCCAAAATTATTTTTATCTGGAAAAGAGGGGTGTGCTCCTATTTTCACCTCCTTTTTCAGCGCCAATTCGATTGTTCTATCAATTGTATTCGCATCTCCAACATGTCCACCGCAAGCAATATTACAAGAGGAAATATAGGGCATTAACAACGCTTCGTTTGCTACTCCTTCTCCTAAATCACAATTTAAATCAATAATCCTCATTAAAATAGATTGTAGTTAAACACCTTTAAGATCCCTTTAACGCCTAAAAAGATGGTTGCAATTACAATAATAATTCCTAAAACATTCTGAGTATTAGAATTCACATACTTCCCTAACACAGATTTTTTATTCATAATCCAAAGTAGTACTCCCGCAATTACAGGCAACATCATTCCATTTGCAACTTGTGCAAATTTTATAATTTCAATTGGCTTAATACCCAGTGATGAAAATACAACACCTAAAACCAACACGACAAACCAAACCAATCTAAATTGTTTAGATTTTAAGCCTACCTTCCATCCCAAACATCCTTTGGCAACATAAGCCGCAGCTAAAGGAGCTGTTATTGCAGATGTTATTCCTGCAGCAAAAAGCCCAAGAGATAAAAAATATTTTGAAAAATCTCCATACAAAGGCGCTAATCCTTTTGCTAAATCAGCAGCATTAGATATGGTTGCGCTTTGTATCCCAGCGGCAGAAATTATAATTGCCATAGAAACCAAACCACCTAATACTATAGAGACAATAGTGTCTTTTCTTACAAGTGGTAAATCCTCTTTTTTATGCCATCTTTCTTTCACTAAAGCCGCATGAAGGAATAAATTATAGGGAACTACAGTTGTACCAATTAGTCCTATTATTGTTAACAAACTTTTATCTGGAAAACTCGGCACAAGCGCTCCTTTAAATACATCAATAAGGTTAGGCCTTGTAATTATCGCTGTAATTACAAAGGAAACACTCATTACTAATACTAACGTAATTAACACTTTTTCCAAAATTTTATAATTCCCAATATATAATAATACAAAAGCGATTACACCGACTAATAAACTAATTAAGTTCATTGAAAAACCACCAATATCAACATATGTTTTCCCTAACACCGTTTCCAGCCCTAAAACGCCGCCACTAATATTCCCTGCTTCATAAGAAGCATTCCCAACCACAATTGCAGCTAATATTAAGAGGGTAACAAACTGTTTTAAAAAGGGAATTTTAATTTCTTCTCTTATAACTTCTGATAGTCCTTTTTGAGAAATAACTCCTAATCTAGATGCCATTTCTTGTAAAACGATTGTTGCAAAAATTGATAATAGCATTGCCCATAATAAATTAAATCCAAAATTTACTCCAGCAAGCGTACAAAGTGTTACTGTTCCTGGGCCAATAAAAGCTGCTGCTATTAAGGTACCCGGGCCTATATTTTTAAACCAATTTCTAATCATAATATTGAGATTGTCTTTTTTATAAAAGTAGAAAAAAGAATCCACAAAAAAAGCACCTCAATGAGGTGCTTTTTTTATAAATCTATTTTAAAATTATACGAGTGGTCCACCAGCCATAATTTCTTCATTTGCATACTCTTCAAATTGTTTAAAATTTGATTTGAATGAATCTGCTAATTTTTGTGCAGTTTTATAATACCCTTCATCATTGTTCCAAGATTTTCTTGGGCTCAATACTTCAGTTGGTACATTTGGACACGTTCTTGGTTGTGCCAATCCGAATACAGAATGCACATGATACGCATCTTTATTAGCAGCATCTAAACTTCCGTCCATTGCAGCAGTTATCATTGCTCTTGTATATTTTAATTTCATTCTACTTCCTACTCCGTAAGGTCCACCAGTCCAACCTGTATTTACCAACCAAACAGTAACACCCGATTCTTGCATTTTATCGCTTAACATCTCAGCATATCTTGTTGGGTGTAATGGCATAAATGGCGCACCAAAACAAGCAGAAAAACTTGGTAATGGCTCAGTAACACCAGCTTCTGTTCCTGCTACTTTTGCAGTATAACCAGAAATAAAGTGATATGCAGCTTGACCAGGAGTTAATTTTGAAATTGGAGGTAACACACCAAAAGCATCAGCTGTTAAGAAAAAGATATTTTTTGGATTCTTTCCAATAGATCCTTCTTGAACATTATCTATATGATAAATAGGATAACTTACACGTGTATTTTGAGTGATAGAAGTATCTTCAAAATCTACATCTCCATTCTCTTTAAAAACAACGTTTTCTAGGATAGCGCCTTTTTTGATCGCTTTGAAAATATCTGGTTCTTTTTCTTCCGTTAGGTCAATTACTTTCGCATAACAACCACCTTCAAAATTAAACACTGTATTTTCATTTGTCCAACCGTGTTCATCATCTCCAATTAGTTTTCTAGCTGGATCTGCTGACAATGTTGTTTTTCCTGTTCCAGACAGTCCAAAGAAAATTGAAGTATCTCCATCTTCACCAACATTTGCAGAACAGTGCATTGGCAACGTTTTTTTAAATACTGGTAAGATAAAATTTAAAGCAGAAAAGATTCCCTTTTTAATTTCACCTGTATAACCAGTTCCTCCTATTAATGCAATCTTTTTCGAAAAATTTAAAATCGCGAAGTTATGTTGACGCGTACCATCTTCATCTGCAACAGCCATAAAACCTGGCGCGTTAATTACAGTCCATTCTGGTGTAAACGTTTTTAACTCTTCTGAAGTTGGTCTTAAGAACATATTGTGAGCAAACATATTACTCCAAGGATGCTCATTAATTACTCTAATACTTAATTTGTAGCTTTCATCTGCACACGCATAACTATCTCTAACAAATATTTCTTTATTAGATAGGTAGTTTGTTACTTTATCATACAGTTTATCAAATTTATCTGAATCAAAAGGTAAGTTGATATTTCCCCACCAAACTTCATCTTTTGTTACGTCGTCTTTTACAATAAAACGATCCATTGGAGATCGTCCTGTAAATTCACCTGTGTTTACTGCTAAAGCTCCAGAACTAGCTTCAACTCCTTGTCCTTTTTCAATAGTCAATGCATGCAATTCATCTGATGTTAAATTGTATTGAATTGTAGCATTGTTAATTCCTAAATTTTCTAACGAAATCGATTTCGAATTAAGATTAACCATTATTATAATTTTAGTATTTTTTATTAAGTTGTGTTAAATAGCAAAGAGCAAAAGTACAGCTTATTTTCAAAACCTATAAGTCAATTTAAATTTTTATCAACTATTTATTGTTTCGTTCTTTTTCAGAAAACTTACCGCCATTAAGATCCATCCCAACATAAAAAAAACACCTCCTAAAGGGGTTATAAACCAACTATTTTTCGCGGTAATACTTGTTAATTGAATTGCATAGATTGACCCTGAGAACAAGAGGATTCCTATGAAAAAAACCCAACTAATTTGCTTCCTTTTTCTATCAGAAAAACCCGTATAGGTATTTACAAAAAGCAATACGAGTACATGATACATTTGATACCGAACTGCGGTTTCAAAACTTTGTAATCCATCTATTGTTAATGTTTCCTTTAATACGTGTGCTCCAAATGCTCCTAATACGATTGTTAATACTCCTAATACCGAGGTGATTGTTAAATTTTTATGCATTTAATTGATTTTTGTTTTATTTTAAACTTTTATAAATGATTTGTGTATTTTAGCTATCACAAAATTTACCAAATCATAATTAGGTAAAAATAATTATAAAAATACAAATGAGAAATATATTAATTATAGGAGCTGGAAGATCTTGTTCATCCTTAATAAAATACGTATTAGATAAATCGACTGTAGAAAACCTTCATTTGATTGTTGGAGATATCTCTTTAGAGGGAGCGCAACAAAAAATTGAAAATCACCCAAATGCTACAGCCATTCAATTAGACGTTTTCAATAAGGAAGAAAGAATCGCTGCTATTAAAAGTGCAGATATTGTTATTTCTATGTTGCCAGCAAGTTTGCATATAGAAGTTGCAAAAGATTGTATTGCCTATAACAAAAATATGGTTACTGCCTCATACATTTCTGATGAAATGGAAGCACTAAATGAACAAGCAATTGAAAAGGGCTTGGTTTTTATGAATGAAATTGGAGTAGACCCCGGAATTGACCACATGAGCGCTATGCAGGTTATTGACTCCATTCATGATAAAGGCGGAAAAATGTTATTATTCGAATCTTTTACTGGGGGATTGGTAGCTCCAGAAAGCGATACTAATTTATGGAATTATAAATTTACTTGGAACCCTAGAAACGTAGTGTTGGCTGGTCAAGGTGGTGCAGCAATGTTTATACAAGAAGGAACTTATAAATACATTCCATACCACAAACTATTTAGAAGAACTGAGTTTTTACACATAAACGGAAGCGGTAAATTTGAAGCCTATGCAAATAGAGACTCTTTAAAATACAGAAGTATTTACGGCTTAGAAGACATCGCAACAATGTACAGAGGAACTGTAAGAAAAATTGGGTTTTCTAGAGCTTGGAATACTTTTATTCAACTAGGAATGACAGATGACACCTATATCCTAGAAGAATCTGAAAACATGACCTATCGTGATTTTACAAATTTATTCTTAGCCTACAGCCCTACAGATTCTGTTGAATTAAAATTAAGATCCTATTTGAAAATTGATCAAGATGATATCATGTGGGAAAAATTAATAGAACTAGATATCTTTAGCACTACTAAAAAAGTAGGATTAAAGAATGCAACTCCAGCTCAAGTTTTACAAAAAATACTTTCTGATAGCTGGACTTTAGAAGAGGATGATAAAGACATGATTGTGATGCACCATAAATTCGGATACGAATTAAACGGTAAAAAACATCAAATAGAAAGCAGCATGGTTTCTTTAGGAGAAAATCAAACATATACAGCCATGGCTAAGACAGTAGGCTTACCTGTTGCAATTGCAGCTATAAAAATACTGAATAAAGAAATCACAACTCCAGGAGTTCAAAGACCAATTACAAAAGAAGTTTATGAGCCAATACTAAAGGAATTAGAAAATTATAATATCTTTTTTAAAGAAAAAGAAGTACCGTATTTAGGTTACAATCCTGAAAATGTTACTGGATAAGATACTATTGGAAGACATTTATTACTAGATTGCAATTTCAAAGAAATTTGGAATTGCAATTATTTTCTTTAAATCAATAATTGGCTAATGTAGCCATATGATACTGAATTTCATTCAGACATAAAATATACATCGTACATTCGGTTTGCATTAAGAATAAGGTGAAAAAACAATAATATGATCAAGAAGTTAGTTACTATCGGTATTTTACTCGGACTTGTTTTTCAATTGTGTATTTCATGTACACAAGAGCAAAAAGAAGTAAAAACAAATGTCAAAGGAAAACTATTTATCATAGGTGGAGGTAAAAGGCCCTCAGCGATGGTAGATCGAATTATTAGCGAATCTGGTATCGACAAAAATGGCTATGGTATAATCTTACCCATGTCGAGCTCAGAACCAGATACATCTGCCTATTACGCAAAATTACAGTTCACTAAAAAAGGACTAAATAATGTACATGCATTAATTTTTACAAAAAATGAAGTGTTATCGGCTGCTAAATTAGATTCCGTTAAAAACGCAAAACTAATTTACATTTCTGGCGGAGACCAAAACAAGTTTATGGCTATTGTTGGCCACACAGCAATTGAAAAAGCAATACACCAGGCTTATGAAGATGGTAGCTTAATTGCAGGAACCAGTGCAGGTGCAGCTGTTATGAGTAAAATGATGATTACAGGCAGCGAGTTAAAAAATCCAAAATACGGATCTACTTTGAGAAATATTCAAGCAGATAATATTGAAATAAAACCTGGATTAGGCATGTTAAACAATGTAATTATCGATCAGCATTTTGTAAAAAGAAGTCGTTATAATAGACTGATTAGCACTGTTATTGAACATCCAGAAAAAACAGGAATTGGCATAGATGAATCTACAGCAATCCTAGTAAAAGGAACCACTGCAGAAGTCGTTGGAGATTCCCAAGTACTTGTTTTTAAAAACCCGAAACAATCTAAAAACACCTATAAAGATAAACTGGGCGCGCATAATATTGTTCTCAATATTCACTTACCCGGAGAAACTTTCACCATTAAATAATAGCATAATGTTAAGATACACTTCCTCAAAAATTACCTTTCTACTACTTATTTTCGTTTCTACTTTCGTTTTTTCTCAAGAAGGAAGAACAGAAAAAAAAATCATAAAATCGGTTAATAAAAATACAGAGCACGCCATTGAACTACTCAAAAAAGCAGTCAATATAAACAGTGGAACCATGAATTTTGCTGGCGTTATTAAAGTAGGAAAACTCTTTAAAGCCGAATTAGATAAATTAGGCTTCGAAACCAAATTAACTTCTGGTGATGCCTACGGACGTGGAGGTCATCTTATTGCTAAAAAAGAAGGGACAAAAGGCCCTAAATTTCTAATGATTGGACATTTAGATACTGTTTTTGAAACAGACAGCCCTTTTCAAGAATACACCATGTTAAATGACTCAATCATTAAAGGACCTGGTGTTGCAGATATGAAAGGTGGAGATGTCATCATCATCTTAGCAATGAAAGCATTAAAAGAAGCAGGCGTTTTAAAAGACATGTCTATAGAAATTATCATGACTGGTGATGAAGAAAAAAGTGGAGAACCTTTATCGCTATCTAAAAAAGATTTAATTGATGCTGCAAAAAGAGCAGACATCGCATTGGGATTTGAAAATGGAGACAATAGACCAAAAACAATTGTGGTTTCTAGAAGAGGTTCTGCAGAGTGGAAACTTACAGTTTCTGGGAATGCGGCCCATTCATCACAAATATTTACAAAAAATGTTGGAGCTGGAGCAATTTATGAGGCTTCTAGAATTTTAAATGAATTCTACTTACAACTAGCAAAAGAAAAAGATCTAACCTTTAATCCAGGGTTTATTATTGGCGGTACCGCATTAAAAGTGGATCAAGATTTAACTGGAGGAAAAGCTTTTGGCAAAAACAATGTTGTTGCGCAACAAGCAATTATTCATGGAGATTTACGAGCTACATCACCAGAACAATTGGCAAAAGCAAAAAAAATAATGCAACTTATTATTACAGAGAATTACCCTAAAACGAAAGCAACACTTGTTTTTGGTAAAGGTGCTTATCCACCACTAGCTTTAACAAAAGGAAATTCAAAATTATTGGCACATTACAACAACACGAGTAAAGATTTAGGTTTTGGAGCAGTAGAAGCTGTAAATCCGAGAAATGCTGGAGCTGCAGATATTTCTTTTACGTCTGGCTATGTAGACATGGCTATTGACGGATTGGGATTAACAGGAGGCTCTGGAGATCATACAATCAATGAAACAGCCAATTTAAACACGTTGGCTATACAGGCAAAAATAACAGCTGTATTGATGCATCGTTTATCAAAAAAATAAAAACTTTTTTCAGAATACACTCCTGAAAATGTTATTGAACACTATAAATAGTAGAGGATATTTATTACTAGAGTGCGGTTTCAAAGAAATTTGAAATCGCATTTATTTTTTACATTTTTAAGTAAAAATCTTTTGTAAGCTCAATGTAATCTTCGGTATACTTATGGCGTGAAATTTCAATCGTTAATTCTTCATAAATAATTTCTGTTTGCTTAAAAGAAAACGCTAACAGACTCCGTTTTACTTCTGAATCTACATTTCCTTTAACGCGACAAACTCTATTCAAGAATACTTTTTCCTTTTTAGCCAACTCAATAAAGGGTGTTTCTTCTTTATAAGGTATAATTACAGAAAACACACCAGATTCTGACAAGAGCTTTGCAGCACCAGAAATTAAGGCTTCAAAAGACAAAGAGGATGTAAAGCGGGCTTTGTTTCTAGCTTCATCTTCTGTTTCAAAAGCATTAGAATAAAATGGTGGATTGGAAATAATAACATCGTATTGCTCTTCCTCTTCTATCATTTCTTCTACTAGCTGATCAAAAGAAGCATTGTAGCAAAACAACCGATCTCCCCAAGCACTCAATTCGAAATTTCCCACGCATTGTTCGTGTGCTTGTTCATCAATCTCAACAGCATCAATAGTCATTGCGTCACAACGTTGCGCTAACATTAAAGAAATAATTCCTGTTCCTGCACCAATGTCTAAAATAGTGTTAGGATACTGATTCAAAGAACACCAAGCACCCAACAAAACGGCATCTGTACCAACTTTCATTGCCGTTTTATCTTGATGAATCGAAAATTCTTTAAATTTAAATGGTTTTGAATTGATAGGTTTAATTTTTAATGTTCGTAGTTTTTGTAGTGAAGAAGGGATTAGCTCAGCTTTTCCCTACAAAACTACGTTTTGAAAATAGAAAAACCAAACTTATAAGTTCAAGCAAACTTGACTTAACGTTTGGCAGTTCTATTTATCCGCAGAGAAGAAGGGATTCGAACCCTCGATACCGTTACCAGTATACTACCTTTCCAAGGTAGCGCCTTCGACCACTCGGCCACCTCTCTTTATTCTGAACTTACTTCAGAATCTCTTATAATTTTAAAGAATTTAATTCTCAAAGTACAGGTCAATCAATCCTGCTGGAGTTTCAAACTCTATTGTTTGATTCTCTCTATCTACTTTCTTGATAAAGTGATCAATCATAGGAATAAAAATATCAGTATCTCCTTTTTTAATTTCAAAAAGTGTTTGTGCCGTTTTATCATTAATGCCTTCTATGATTCCTACGTCACCATAATTTACATCAACAGCTTTAAAACCAATAACTTCATGAAAATAAAATTTCTTACCAGACAGTTTTGGCAACAAACCTATCGGTAAATATACATCCGCTTTTAAAACAGAATCTGCTTCTTCTTCTGTATACATTTCTTCAAATTGTACACGCAGTTGATTTCCTTTTTGAAGCAAACTTTTTTCAATAAAAAATGGAATCAGATTATTGCCGAGATCGACAAAAATTGATTCCATTTCTTGATATAATTCGGGTTCATCAGTATCTAACTTGATAACAACTTCTCCCTTAAAACTATGTTTTCTAACGATTTTGCCTAAATAAAAACAATCTTCTTTACGCATCTCTCGTCAAATTTAAAATTACTCTTCAGTAGTTTCTTCAGTAGCTTCTTCTGTTGCAACTTCTTCTTTAGATGCAGCTTCTAGAGCAGCAGCTTTCTCTGCTAAAATAGCAGCGTCAGCTTCTTTAGCAGCATTGATACGCGCTTCGTTTACAGCTTTCTCAGCAGCAAATGCAGCAGCTTTCTCAGCAGCTTGTTCTTTAGATAAACCATCTTTTTTAGCAGCAATTCTAACAGCTTTCTCTTCTAACCAAGCAGCAAATTTTGCATCCGCTTGTTCTTGAGTTAAGGCTCCTTTACGAACTCCACCAACTAAGTGATTTTTTAACATTGCACCTTTGTAAGATAAAATTGCTTTCGCAGTATCTGTAGGTTGTGCTCCACTTTGTAACCAATTTACAGCTCCATCAACATCTAATTCGATGATTGCTGGGTTAACGTTAGGATTATAAGTTCCTATTTTTTCTAAGAATTTACCATCTCTCTTTGCACGAGCATCAGCTGCTACGATTGAATAAAATGGTTTTCCTTTTTTACCGTGTCTTTGTAATCTAATCTTTACTGACATAATTTGTTAATTTGTTGAGGTTCTCGACCTCGATTATTAATAATCCTAGCATCTCGTGCTAAGTGGGCGCAAATGTACAATTTTTTCTTATAATTAAAACGATAAAAACCAATGATTTAAAATCCCTAAAAAGAAGATACTAATTGTTGATAAATCAGGATAAAATCTACCCTCAAATCTGATGAGTTTTTCATACTTTTAACCTTCTTAATTCATCGCAGATAAATCCGCATTTATGTACTTAATTTTTGACACTGAAACTACCGGTTTACCAAAGAGTTGGAATGCTCCAATTACGGATACAGATAACTGGCCAAGGTGTATACAGATTGCATGGCAACTGCACGATGAACTAGGAAATATCCTTGAACATAATGACTTTTTAATTCAGCCAGACGGATTTAATATTCCGTATGATGCAGAAAGAATTCACGGAATTTCTACAGACTTAGCACAAGAAAAAGGAATTACACTAAAAGAAAGCTTGCACTTATTTAATGAGGCTTTAGGAAAAACAAAATTTATTGTTGGCCAAAACTTAAATTTCGACCTTAATATTATGGGATGTGAATTCCATAGATTAGGCGTTGAGAGCAACCTTACCTCACTCCCAATTTTAGATACTTGTACTGAGAAAACAGCTTTGATGTGTCAAATTCCGGGTGGTCGTTACGGAAAATTCAAATTGCCAACCTTAACCGAATTACACAAGCATTTATTCGGCGCTGGGTTTGGAGATGCACACAATGCAACTGCCGATGTTGAGGCAACCACACGTTGTTTTTTAGAATTGATTCGTTTACGAGAATTCACAAAAGAACAATTAGACGTTGACGTGAATTATTTTAAAAATTTCTCTGAAGCAAACCCAAAATCAATTCAGGTACTTGGTTTAAAACACATCAACCTAAAAAAAGAAAGTGAAAAAATAAGAAAACGTTTTGAAGCACAAAAAGAAGCCAAAGACAGCGTTATTTCTAATCAAACTATTTCTGATTTAAAAGAGGTTCAATTTGCCCATTTACACAATCACACACAATATTCTGTTTTACAATCTACCATGCAAATTGGAAATATTGTAAAAAATGCAGCAAAAGACAAACAGTCGGCAATTGCTTTAACAGATACCGGAAATATGATGGCCGCTTTCCATTTTGTAAGCGCCGTTTTAAATCATAATAAAGGTGCAAAAGCCACCAATGAGGATTTAATTGATAAAGGAGAACAACCTACAGAAACCATTTTAAAACCAATTGTTGGATGTGAATTTAATGTCTGTGAAAATCACCTTGATAAAACTAAAAAAGACAATGGGTCTCAGGTTGTAATACTTGCAAAAAACAAAAAAGGATATCACAATTTAGCAAAAATGTCTTCCATTGCCTTTGTGGATGGATTCTATTACATTCCTAGAATTGATAGAGAGGTTATCAAAAAATACAAAGAAGATCTGATTGTCCTAACGGGTAATTTATATGGAGAAGTTCCTAGCAAGATTTTAAACGTTGGAGAAAAACAAGCTGAAGAAGCATTGCTTTGGTGGAAAGAACAGTTTCAAGACGATTTCTATATCGAATTGATGCGTCATGGGCAAGAAGACGAGAAAATTGTAAACGAAACCTTGCTGAAGTTTTCTAAAAAACACAACATCAAAACTGTTGCCACAAACAATACGTTTTACCTAAATAGAGAAGACGCCAACGCGCATGATATTTTATTGTGTGTGAAAGATGGTGAAAAACAAGCCACACCTATAGGAAGAGGACGTGGTTACAGATATGGATTGCCGAACGACGAATATTACTTTAAGTCTTCGGATGAAATGAAACAATTGTTTGTTGACTTGCCAGAAGCAATTACCAACATTCAAGAAGTCGTAGACAAAACCGAACCATATACATTAGCGCGTGATGTCTTATTACCTGCTTTTGATATTCCAGATAAATTTCAAGATGCAAAAGATGCAGAAGACAAAGGAAAACGTGGTGAAAACAATTACTTACGTCACCTAGCCTATGAAGGTGCTAAAAAAAGATATGGAGAAATAACCGAGCCTATTGGTGAGCGTTTGGATTTTGAATTAGAAGTTATTGAAAAAACTGGATATCCTGGGTATTTTTTGATTGTTGAAGATTTTATTCGAGAAGCTAGAAACATGGATGTTTCTGTTGGACCTGGACGTGGATCTGCTGCTGGTTCTGTAGTAGCCTATTGTTTATGGATAACCAATTTAGACCCGATTAAGTACGAGTTGCTTTTTGAGCGTTTCTTAAATCCAGAACGTGTATCAATGCCCGATATTGATATTGATTTTGATGATGAAGGACGTGGAAAAGTAATGGATTATGTAATTAATAAATATGGCGCAAATCAAGTTGCTCAAATTATTACGTACGGTACAATGGCCGCAAAATCTTCTATTAGAGATACTGCCAGAGTATTAGATTTACCGCTTTTTGAAGCGGATAGAATTGCAAAATTAATTCCTGGAATGAAGCTAAAGAAACTATTTTCTTTAGATGATAAAGGATTAAAAGAAAATCTTCGTTCTGAAGAAATTGAACTCGTAAATGAGTTAAAAAGACTATCAGAAGGAAACGACTTAAGTGCCGAAACTATTAACAAAGCTCGTGTTTTAGAAGGTTCTGTAAGGAATACCGGGATTCATGCTTGTGGTGTCATTATTACTCCTTCAGACATTACCAATTATGTACCAGTTGCTTTAGCTAAAGATTCTAACATGTACGTAACTCAGTTTGACAACTCGGTTGTAGAAAGCGCTGGTTTACTAAAAATGGATTTCTTAGGATTAAAAACCTTAACGCTAATTAAACATACCGTAAAAATTGTAAAAGCAAGACATGGTGTTGAATTAGATCCAGAGAATTTTCCGTTAGATGATGAGAAAACGTACGAACTTTTCCAACGTGGAGAAACCGTAGGAATATTTCAATATGAATCTCCAGGAATGCAAAAACACATGCGCTCTTTAAAGCCAACTGTTTTTGCCGATTTAATTGCAATGAATGCATTGTACCGACCTGGGCCAATGGAATATATTCCGTCGTTTATTAATCGTAAACATGGAACTGAAGAAATTGAGTATGATTTACCAGAAATGGAAGAATACTTAGCGGAGACTTACGGAATTACAGTATACCAAGAGCAGGTAATGTTACTTTCTCAAAAGCTAGCAAACTTTACTAAAGGTGAAGCTGATGTATTGCGTAAAGCAATGGGTAAAAAGCAGATTTCTGTACTTGCTAAAATGAAGCCTAAGTTTATAGAACAGGCAATCAAAAATGGTCATGATGTAAAAAAATTAGAAAAAATATGGAAAGATTGGGAGGCATTTGCAAGTTATGCCTTTAACAAATCTCACTCTACTTGTTATGCTTGGATTGCATATCAAACGGCATATTTAAAAGCACATTATCCTTCTGAATACATGGCTTCTGTATTGTCAAATAACATGAACGACATTAAAGCCGTTTCTTTCTTTATGGAAGAATGTAAACGTTCTGGAATTATCGTTTTAGGCCCAGATGTAAACGAATCGTATTCGAAATTCTCTGTGAATACCGATGGGAATATTCGTTTTGGAATGGCAGCGATTAAAGGAGTTGGTAGTTTGGCCGTAAAAGCAATTATTGACGAACGAAAAAAGAACGGAAACTTTGTTTCTATTTTTGATCTTGCTAAACGTGTAGATTTACGTGTTGCCAATAAAAAAGCTTTTGATGGCTTAATTTTAGCAGGTGGATTTGATTCATTTGCAGATACACACAGAGCACAATATTATGTAACCGACGAGAAGGGTTCTACCTTTATTGAGAAGGCATTGAGATTCGGACACAAATACCAAGATGGTCAAAATTCATCACAGGTTTCATTGTTTGGGGAAGCTTCTGACATTCAACTTCCTGAGCCCATTATTCCAGAGTGTGAAACGTGGGGAACGATGGAGTTATTAGGAAAAGAAAAAGAGGTTGTTGGTATTTACATTTCTGCACATCCTTTAGATGACTTTAAAAATGAACTTAAATTCTGCAACGCTAATTTATCCTATTTTAAAGAAGACCTAACAAAGGTTGCAGGTATGAGCCTGTCTTTTGCAGGAATTATTACTGACGTTCAACATCGTATTTCTAAAGCAGGAAAAGGCTGGGCGACATTTATTATTGAAGATTATAAAGAAAGTAATGAGTTTCGAATGTTTGGTGAAGAGTACATGAAATTTAGACATTTCTTAGTGCCAAGCTCTTTCTTATTCGTAAAAACGATCATAAAACCAGGTTGGACAAATAAAGATACCGGAATTGTTGGTGAACCAAGAATACAGTTTACGGATTTTAAACTACTCCATGACATCATGGATGAACTGTGTAAAAAAATCACATTCAAACTAGCACTTAATGATGTTACTGAAACAAAAATTAAAGATTTACAACATTTATGTGTAACCAACAGTGGTAAACAAAATGTTTATTTTACGGTATGGAATGCCAAGGAAAAAATCGAATTGGATTTACCGAGTAGAAATACCAAAGTAAAAATCACCAACGAATTCCTAAACATACTAGAAAAAGAACAAATAGCTTTTAAATTGAATTGATGCTAAATAATAGAACAACAAAAAAGATTACTCTCTATTTAATCTTTTAATCAATGAAACAAAACAAAAATGGTGTTTGGCAAAGCTGGAATGAAAACCTTACATACAATTACAAGTCTCTTTATAAAATCACCACAGAAAAAGAGCTACAGGAAATTGTAAGAAATTCAGAAAAAATACGCGTTTTTGGAAGTAGACAATCTTCTGCAGATATTGTTTCTGGTGCTGAGACTTTAGTTGACATTACTAGTTATAATAAAATTTTATCCTTTAACGAATCAGAACATACAATTACAGTACAATCTGGAGTAATCTTGGGAGACTTGTTAGAAACGATTGAAGCAAAAGGATGGTGCATTCCTTGTTTACCAGATATTAATACGGTTACAATTGGGGGCGCTTTGGCAACAGGAACTCACGGAACTAGTGGAAAACTCTTATGTGAGTACATGATCAAATGCCGTATCGTTTTAGCAGATAGCTCCATAAAAGAAGTAACGAATACAGACAATTTAATAAATGCGGTAAGGGTTTCTTTGGGCGTTTTAGGAGTGATGTCTGAAATAACTTTTCAATGTGAACCCATCTACACTTTACACATAAAAGAAGGTCCTGAGAACGACAAAGAATGGTTGCCTAAAATTAAAGAGCGATTACAAAAACATGATTTCTTAAGAGTTCTATGGCTTCCTCATACTGATAAAGGGTATGTAATTACGGGTGATAAAATTGACCCAAACACCGTAATTAATGAATATTTAGGTCCTAAATATTTAAAACATCGAAGAACAGTTTCTAAAATACTATACAAATACACACATATTTTTCCATGGATAACAGCGATTGCCAATAAACTTCTATACAGAGGTTTTTTCAGCGCTAGAAAAGAACATAAAGGGTCATTATACCAAGCTACTGTTACTAAATCGAGAGGTGCTACTTTAGAATTAGCAGAATGGACAATTGGTTTAGATCTCTTTCCAAAAGTGTTTAACGAATTAAAAACAGAAATTAATAAATGGAGTAATAAATCTTTTATTCATATTCCTATGGATATTCGTTTTGTGTATAAAGATACTTCTTGGTTAAGTTATGCGTATGGTAAAGATACTGTTACGATGGGATGTGTTTCTAGAAATGCCGCAACAGCAGATACGTATGAAGCTTTTAAAAGTATTGAAAAAGTTTTTCTAAAATACGGAGGAAAACCCCATTGGGGGAAACGCTTTATGGCTAAAGATGCTGAAATTTCTAAAATTTACGATAAATGGGAAGATTTTAAGCTTTTAAGAAGAAAATTAGATCCAACTAATAAATTTTTAAATCCGTATTTAACCGAATTATTCAACGAAAAAACAAACAACTAATGAACCCTAAAGGATTTTTATTTGATTTTGACGGAGTGATCGTAGATAGTTTTGATAGCCATTATTCTGCTTGGACTTCTGCTTTTAAAGAATTATTTAATGTCGAAATAGCGCCATTTCCAAAAAGTCATGCAGGGAAATCTCCTATGATAATTGCTGAATATTTTTGCAGTGTTATTGGTAAAGAAAAACAAACTGAAGAGTTGTTTTTTCTAAAGGACACACATTTGGAGATCCATTTTAAAGTTCCTAAATTACTACCTGGCGTTACAGAGTTTACGACGTTACTAACGAAAGAAAAAATCCCTTACGGCATCGCAAGCAATGCTACAAAGCAGTTTTTAAAGAACAGTGTTCATCATTTAAACTTAAACTTTACCACCGTTTTTGGTATGGAAGATTACGAAAAACCAAAACCAGCACCAGAAGCATATATTACGCTAGCGAAAGCATTGGGTTTTAAAGAACCTGATTTTAAAAACATTTGGGTTTTTGAGGATAGTTTAACAGGAACAAAAGCTGCAAAACTAGCAGGAATGATTCCTATTGGAATTTTAACGCAATACACTAAAGAAGAATTGAAAGAAGCTGGAAGTGTCTTCGTATTTCCTACACTTTTGGAAGCGTATGAATATCTTACGAATTAATTTTTTATAGATTCCACCTATTGAGTTACTTCTCTAAATAACTTTTCTAAATTTTGATTTTGGGTATTTAAACTTAAAATTTTAAGTCCGTTTTCTTGTGCAAAATCAAATACTTTTGAACGCATATCTTCTTCGCTGTCAAAAGTAATATACCAAGTATTGTCGTAGTTGTTTTTGTAAGAAACTACATTTGGCAATCTATTTATAAACTGCTCCTCAACTTTATAATCAAAAGTAACTTCTATTACTTGATGTTGTTTCGTTCGCATTTCTTTTAGTAATTTATCAACGACTATTTCGCCTTCTTTGATGATAATTACACGATCGCAAACGGCCTCTACTTCTTGCATAATATGTGTAGAAAAAAGCACCGTTTTGTCTTTCCCTAATTCTTTAATCAATGCTCTAATTTCTACCAATTGATTTGGGTCTAAACCGGTTGTTGGCTCATCTAATATTAACACTTCTGGATTGTGCAACAATGCTGCGGCTAAACCAACTCTTTGCTGATACCCTTTAGATAATTGCCCCACTTTTTTATGTGACTCCTGGGACAATCCAACTTTTTCAATTACAGTAGCAATACTTCTTTTATCAACGGTGTAAATTTCTGCTTGAAACTGTAAATATTCTTTCACATACATATCCGAATACAACGGGTTATGTTCTGGTAAATATCCAATATTTTTTTGCGCTTCAATTGGGTTTTTAAGCACGTCAATTCCGTTTACTAAAACAGTCCCTTCATTCGGATTAATAAATCCAGTTAAAATTTTCATCATAGTAGATTTTCCTGCTCCATTTGGACCAAGAAATCCAACAACAGAACCTTTATCAACCGAAAAACTGATTGCATTTAACGCTTTTTGCTGACCATACAATTTTGAAACTAAAGAAACTTCTATAGACATAAATTAACAAGAATAGGTATTATAAGATAACGAGCAAATATATCTTTTAGTTTAATGAAAAAATAACTTATTCAATCAGGATTTTTTTAGTAATTCCATTTTTCACTTTTAAGAGAGACAATCCTTTTGCTATTGGTTGGAAATTTATTTCTTCCGTAAACTTTGTCGAAGACAACTTTATATTGTTTTAGTCTTCTCATTCAATTTTACCCAAGCTTTTTGAGAAAAAGCAGAAATCGAAATAAACAACAGAAAAAAAGGCAACTAACCTGTATTATTCATCATTAAAATTATTAGGGCTTAATTGTAAATAACACGAACAAATGTAATTAAATAATTATCTTTGTGGCCTACAATTATGAATAAAAACATACTACTCAAAAACTTAGGCGTTAAAGACTACAAGGAAACTTGGGAGTATCAGACTGATTTATTACAGGAAATTGTTGCTGTAAAAATTAGCAACAGAAAAAACAACGCCTCTGTTAAAACAAAAAATCATTTCCTTTTTGTAGAACATCCACATGTATATACCTTGGGTAAAAGTGGTGATTTAGAAAATTTATTATTGAATGAAAAGCAATTGAAAGATAAAGGCGCTACTTTTTACAAAATAAATCGTGGTGGAGATATTACCTATCACGGACCTGGACAAATTGTTGGGTATCCTATTTTAGATTTAGAAAATTTCTTTACAGACATTCATAAATACTTACGGTTACTAGAAGAGGTTATTATTTTAACCTTAGCTGACTATGGTTTAAAAGCCGAAAGAAGCAAAGGAGAAACTGGTGTTTGGCTTGGTGTTGGAACTCCTTTTGCACGTAAAATTTGCGCTTTAGGAATTAGAGCAAGCAGATGGGTTACAATGCATGGGTTTGCATTAAATGTAAACGCGAACTTAGGGTATTTTGACAATATTATTCCCTGTGGAATTCGCGGAAAAGCAGTGGCTTCTATGGAGGCTGAATTAGGTAAGAAAATCCCGTTAGAAGAAGTACAAGAAAAAATACTACAACACTTTACAGCATTGTTTGAAGTTGATGAGGTTATTTCTAACAATTAAAATGAAATTCCTGCTTTCACAGGAATGACAAAAAAATTATTTCTCTTCGTTAAAATACACTTTATAGTATTTCATCTTTTTATCTTCATCATACCCTCTTTCTAAGTATTCTGAAGCTGCATCTGGAGCATCAATGTCTAATTTAATTTCAATATTGGTATCTAGTTTTATGATGCTTTTGATCTTTTTCTTTTCTTTCTTTAAGACAACATCTGAAACTTCAAAATTATTTCTGATTAAAACATCATTCAATGTTTCGAAATGTTTTTTATAATCCTCGAACATGTCTTTTTGTTTGTCTTCCTCAAACAGCTCATCTTTAAAAGCCTGATAATCTACAGATTCGTTTTCTTTAAAGAAATCTACAGTATTGGCTAAAAACTGACTTTGTTCTTGTTTACCAAATTCTGGTTTAATTATTTCTTCCGAAAACTCTTTACACATTTCTAAATAGCTTTGTGTATGTTGATTTCTATCATCTGCATATTTAACCGATAAGAAATTTTTAATCCAATATTGTGCATCATACTGATTGTTATCAATACTTAACACAACAGTTCCTTCAGTGTCTGAAGTATTTAAAATCAAACACCCTTTGTCAATTTTTTTTGTACTAATTCCTTGTTGCACTGCAACATCAAAACTATCATCCTCTAAATACGTCTGAAAAAAATCAACCTTATTTTCAACTTTAAAAATACCAATTGCTTCTGTTAACACATCTTGATATTCAATTCCTTCAATCAAAGCAATAATAACATCCCCTTTTTTTATTTGAGCAGAATTTGATTGCTCGTATAAGTGGTTGACCATGTTTTTAGAGTTCTCAATAAACGTTTCTTCATCTTTAAACACATTAGATGCGTAGTTATTCATTTCGTTTAAACGAATATCTGCATGATGACTAAAGCGAAAGCTTTGCGACAGATTTGCAAATGGCTTCAATAAAAAGGGCATCATTAAATTATAGCTTTCTTCATCAAACCTAATGGTTGCTTCAGAAAAAGAATTTTGTCCGCTATTGTGTTTATTAGCTACTTTATGAATAATACATTTGGTAATCTCTGCACGTGTTCTTTTGATCATCTTCTATAAATTGAAGGAGCTAAAATAGTTGAAGTTTTTAGTAAATTGATGATTTTTTGATAAGATTTTTCGGTTTCATTTCACTTCACTCAAAATGACATAAGATTGTCATCTCGACCGAAGCGGAGAGATCTAATATGAAATTAAAGTGAGATTTCCGACAAGCCTGCCTGCCGCTAACAAGGCTCAAAATGGCATTAGATATCCAATTTTAATTGATTTGGTAATAACTTAAACGTTTTTCTATGGTATTTAGTAATTCCGAATTCTCGAATAGCTGCTCTATGTTGTTTTGTTGGATACCCTTTGTTTTGTTTCCAATTATACATTGGAAACTCTTGATGGATTTTTTCCATAAACTCATCTCTATAGGTTTTTGCCAATACTGAAGCTGCTGCAATACTTAAATATTTCGCATCTCCTTTTACAATCGTTTCGTGTGGAATTTCTTTGAAAGGTTTAAACTTATTTCCATCAACAATTATATATTCAGGCAATGGTTTTAACTGAGAAATAGAGCGGTGCATTCCTATTATGGATGCTTGCAATACATTAATTTGATCAACTTCTTTTTCATCAACAAAAGAAACACCAAAACTCAATGCGTTTTTCTCTATAAAAGGTTTTAATTCATTTCGCTGTTTTTCTGACAACTGCTTAGAGTCATTTAAAAAAGGATGTGCAAAATCTTCTGGTAAAATTACCGCTGCAGCAACAACCGGTCCACACAAACAACCTCTTCCTGCCTCATCGGTTCCTGCTTCTAAAACAAATCCACTATAATTATTTTTCAACATCGTTACAAATTAACAGTTTTAGAAGAAATTATTCGTATTAATTTACGTTTAAATATTTTACATTTGTAAAAGCAATCATTTTAGATGAACAAATACTTTTTTACAACTTTTATTTTATCCTTCTTTTTCGTAGGATTTATTTCTGCACAAGACAGACCTACTAGAAAAAAAGGGGATAAATTTTCTGCCTTTAGAGAAAATGACACTCTTTCTAAGAAAGGTAGAGTAAAAATCACCTTAAATGGTAAAACAAAGTACACTGACTATAAGGTTATTTCTTTACAAAATGATACTATATATATTGATACAACGCTAACAATTCTAAAAGAATACAACCACAATTTTTTACGTAAAGACAACTTTGAACTCTTAGCATTTCATAATCAAGGGCAAACATTTAACACATTAGCCTATGATTTCAGTAATCAATCTAGGCTGCCATTAATTGGAATGAGTGCCAAGCATTTTAATTACTTAACCACTAAAGACATTAACTACTACGAAGTCCCAACGCCTACCTCTGAAATTCTATATAGAACAGGCTTACAACAAGGGCAAGTTTTAGAAACTTTATTTACGGTAAACTTTTCAAAGAGGTTTAATGTCGGTCTTAAATACAAAGGACTACGTTCTTTAGGTAACTACAGAAACTCTTTAGCCTCTCACGGTAATTTTAGTACTTTTTTTAGCTACAGAAACAAGTCTGAAAGATACAGTATCAAAGGTCATATTACTACCCAAGACATCATGAATGAAGAAAACGGTGGACTTACAAAAACCTCATTAGATGCGTTTATGAATGATGATCCAAATTTCACCGATAGAGGAAGAATGGATGTGAATCTTGAAGGCACAGAAACCAAATTAGAAGGTCAGCGATTCTTTTTTGAACATGATTATAAATTGTTTTCAAGCAAAGATAGCCTTGAACAAAATTTTACCAACTTAAAAATTGGCCATTCACTTTCACATGAATCAAAATCATATGAGTTTACGCAAAGCACAGCGAACACCTATTTTGGAAATACCAACTCTTCTAATTTTACAGAAAAAGTTGAGAGCAACTATTTTAACAACCAGTTATTTCTAGAATTTAACTCCAAATACATTTTAGGTAGGTTTAGAGTAAAAGCCGATTTTACGAATTACAACTATGGCTATAATTCAGTTCTAAACACAAATATTACTACAATAACAACTCCTAAATTTAAAGGAAATGCCTTGTCTATTGGAGGAAACTGGAATGCGAAAATTAAAAACTTTCAATTAAATTCAGAGGTAAACATTTCTCCGGGCTCTGGAAAAATCTCTGGTAACACGATGTATAGTGAAGCTATTTTCAAAAAAGATAGTGTATTCACTTTCAAGGGAAGTATTTCTATCAACTCTAAATCACCAAACTTTAATACAGTATTGTATCAAAGCACCTATGATGATTATAACTGGCAAAATGATGATTTCAAGAAAATAAATACTAGAAATATTTCGTTTGGAGTACAGACTAAGTGGGTTAATGCAAAAGCATCTTTAACCAATATTGAGAACTATACCTATTTTAATGAATTATCAAAACCTCAACAATCTGGTGAGAATATCACCTATTTAAAAGTAAAAGCAAACAACGAATTTAAATTCGGGAAATTCGCTTTAAACAACACGGTTCTTTTTCAACAAGTTAGTAGCGGACAAGATGTTTTTAGAGTTCCTAGCTTGGTTACAAGAAATACACTGTATTATTCAAATTTTTTGTTTAAAGGGAAACCGTTATTCTTACAAACAGGTATTACTTTCAAGTACTTTTCTAAATTTAAATCGAATGCATTTAATCCGTTATTAAATGAGTTTAGAATACAGAACACCGTAGAAATTGGCTATCCTACTTTTGATGTGTTTGTCAATGCACAAATTAGAAGAACACGTATTTATTTAAAGGCAGACAACTTGAGTTCTCAATTTTTAAAGAAGAATTATTTTTCTGCACCAAATCATCCATATAGAGATTTTGTAATCCGTTTTGGATTGGTTTGGAATTGGTTTATCTAACCCACAATGTGATACATAATTATTTTTTATTCGTGAATTAATTCGATGATACAAAAACTCAAAAAAAACTGGAACCTCTTTTTACTAGCAAGTTTAACACTGGGCTTAGCGCCTTTTAATCCGCCACATATTTGGGGTAAACTGCAATGGGTTTTAGGAGGAAATGCTTTTTCTGGTGAGAATGTAATGCAACCAATGGATTGGTTTGATGTATTCTTACATGGTTCTCCTTGGGTGTTATTATTAATCTCATCGATTTTAATAATCCGCAAGAAAAAATAACTATCTGGTTTCTGTAAATTGGATTTCCTTTTCTGGTAGCATTCCCAAATATTCTCGACAACTTTCTAGTGTATTCTGTTGTAGAACCTCAATGTAGTTTCCTGACTAAAGCTATTTTAGTGAAGACATTTACTTCGGACGATTTTGCGAGAACAAGCATCTTTTAAAATAAAAAACCTCGTGAAATTCACGAGATCTATATATATAAATAACCGTATTATTCTTTTTTTACCAATTGCTTAATCTTGATATTAAAGGCTGCAAAAATCAATGTCATTATTGGACTTAACCAGTTAAAAATTGCGAAGAAAAAATACTCCGAAACTCCAACTCCTAAAACTCCTGATTGATATGCACCACAGGTATTCCAAGGGATTAACACAGAGGTGACTGTACCTGCATCTTCCAAGGTTCTACTTAAATTTTCTGGCGCTAACCCTTTTTCTTCATAGGCTTTTTTAAACATCTTTCCAGGAACAACAATTGCTAAATACTGATCAGAAGCAGTAACATTTAATGCTAAACAACTAGCAACTGTACTTGCAAATAACCCAAAGACAGAAGAAGCTAAACTTAACAACGCTTTACTAATTCTTGCCAACGCACCAATAGCATCCATAATACCCCCAAAAACCATTGCACAAATAATTAACCAAATAGTTCCAAGCATACCACTCATTCCTTTTGCAGTAAATAAATCGTTCAATTCTGCACTAGAAGTTTCTACAGACGAGCTAACAGTCATTGCGTTCATTACCCCTTTATAAGCAGAGTTAAACGTTAACGAATCTGCACCAGCTACTTTGGCAACAATATCTGGTTGCGCAATTATAGCCACTATACCACCTAATAAAGTCCCTACTAATAAAGCAATTAGTGGCTCCGTTTTTTTAACAATCATAATAATTACAACACCTGGAACAAGAAACAACCAAGGTGAAATATTAAAAGCGCCATCTATTGCTGTTAATTGATCTGAAATATCTGGTGAATCTGTTGTATCAATTGTTAAACCAATAATTATAAAAGCAACTAGTGTTACCAAAATTGTTGGCACTGTTGTAAGTGTCATGTATTTTATATGTGCAAACAACTCACCACCAGCCATTGTTGGCGCTAAGTTTGTAGTATCAGAAAGTGGTGATAATTTATCTCCAAAATACGCTCCAGACAACACTGCTCCAGCAGTCATTCCTGCAGAGATACCTAACGTATTACCAATTCCAACCAACGCAATACCAACAGTCGCAGAAGTAGTCCAAGAACTTCCTGTTGCAATAGAAATAATTGCACAAATAACAACGGATGCTGCTAAAAATATTGTTGGATTTAAAATTTGTAATCCATAATAAATCATAGAAGGTATAACCCCACTAATCAACCAGGTTCCCGCTAAAGAACCTACCATTAATAAAATTAACAATGCTCCCGTAGTTGATTTCACATTTACGGCAACTTCTTCCATCATTTGTTTGTAAGAAACTTTATTCCTAAAACCTACAGCAGCAGCGACAGCTGCTCCTAGTAATAAAATAAATTGATTACTTCCACTTAAAGCATCATCACCATACACAAAAAACACATTATAAAACAACATACCAACTAAAGCAAAAATCGGAATTAATGCTTCCCAAATGTTCAACTCTTTATTTTCAATTATTGGATCATCTTGAGGCTGGGTGGGTTTGATATTTTGGCTTTCCATGTATCTAAAATTTTAGTTTTGTAATGTTACGATTTTAAGCAGTTTTATGCAAATCAAATTCTTTACTACATTTGTTGCCTATGGATTCATTAACTCAGATTATTTTAGGTGCTGCTTGTGGAGAAATTGCACTTGGTAAAAAAATTGGAAACAAAGCATTATTATTTGGAGCAATTGGAGGCACAATTCCAGATCTAGATGTGTTTTTTGGTAATATCTTTTATTCGAACGCTATTGACTCTATGGCTTTTCATAGAGGGTTTATGCACTCCATGGTTTTTGCCTTTATCGCCTCCTATTTTCTAGGTATTTTTATTCATAAACTCTATAATACTGGCAAACGAATTGATACTCTCACTACTAGAAAAGACTGGACTCTTCTCTTTTTCTTAGCTATTTTCACACATCCAATATTAGATAGTTTTACGCCTTACGGAACTCAATTGTTTTTACCGTTTTCTACCTATCGAATTGCGCTTAACAATATTTCTGTTGCAGACCCTACATATACGTTGCCTTTCTTATTTTGTTTGATTGTAACCTTATTCTATAAAAGAACAAACCCCAAAAGGGTAACATGGACAAAAGCCGGAATTTATATTAGCTCTGCATATATGTTGTGCACGCTTGGAAATAAAATATACATAGATACTGTCTTTAAAAAATCTTTTGAAAAGGCAAACATTTCTTATCTGCGATTTAGAACACAGCCGACAATTTTAAACAATGTATTATGGTACGGAATTGCAGAAACAAAGACTGATTATAAAGTTGGATATTATTCGTTATTTGACAAAAGTGCTACCGTAAACACGTTTATCTCTATTCCTAAAAATGATTCAATTATCAACGTAAATGAACCTGATTTAAAGACCCTAACTTGGTTTAGTGACGCGTACTATTTGATAGAAAAAAAAGAAAATCCCGCTAGAATTATCTACAATGATTTACGCTATGTAATGAACACAAATGATTCTATTAAAGCAATGATGACGTTCGAACTAAAAAAAGAAGGGCTTCGTTGGACAACGAAATCCTCAAATAATTTTAATCCTTCCGAAAATTTTCTAACTGATTTTTGGACTCGACTAAAAGGAATTTAATCCCTCACAGAGGGTTTAATTCTCCAGAAGGTTTCCTAGAAATCAATGCATCACTTTTCCCAAAGTATACTTCGCACTATTAACCTGTGCTTGTTGATTTGACAAAACTCCGACTTGCGTCATACAATCCTTTATCATTTTATATGTTCTTTCAATATCATTATCTAATCCGATAGAAAAACGAATTAACCCAGCTGACAAGCCCATTTCTTCTTGTTCATCTTCTGGTATTTCAGAGGATGTAGAGGTCCCTGGAGATGAGAATAATGTTTTATAAAACCCTAAACTCACTGCTAAATACCCTACGTTTTTCTCTTGCATTAATTCCATTAAGGCATTTGCTTTCTCTAAAGATCCAGCATCAACAGTTAACATTCCGCCATACCCATATTCTTCATTCATCATCGAAGTAAATATTTCATGAGAAGGGTGTGATTTTAATCCAGGATACACTGTTTTTAATCCATCAGCTTCAAATTTTCCTGCTAAAAAAGCAGCGTTTACACTATGCTGTTTCATTCTAATATGCAACGTTCTCATATTCTTTAAAATTGATGAAGAACGTAAGGAATCCATAGAAGCACCTAACAACATACTTGCGCCATCAATCACACTTTTTAAAGAGTTCACAAATTCTGAAGTACCACAGACAACACCACCCATAGTATCAGAAGAACCATTGATGAATTTTGTTAAACTATGTATCACAACATCTGCACCTAACTGCACAGGAGAAATTGATAGCGGTGAAAAGGTATTGTCTACCACTAATTTTAAATCATATTTTTTCGCTAAAGCGGATAACCCTTTAATATCGGCAACCTCTAATAATGGATTACTAACCGATTCACAATACAATACTTTTGTGTTTTCTGTAATTGCCGCTTCCACTACATCTAACTTTGTAATGTCTACAAATGATGTTTGAATGCCCATTCTAGGTGTGAAATTTTTCAAAAAGGCATACGTACCTCCATAAATAGTTCTACTAGAAACAATATGATCTCCAGAACCACACAATTGTAATAATGTTGGTGTAATTGCTCCCATTCCAGAGCCAGCAACATTTGCTGTTTCTGTTCCTTCCATTGCTGCCAAAGCTTCTCCTAAATATAAATTACTTGGCGATGTATGACGAGAATATAAATAACACCCATCTGTATTTCCTTCAAAGGTATCGAGCATGGTTTTTGCTTCTAAAAAAGTATAGGTAGATGAATCTGAAATGGATGGGTTTACACCTCCAAATTCTCCGAAGTATTGTAAATCTTGTATATTATTCGCTGGTTTAAATTTCATGTGAGTTTGTTTTTTATTTTACAAAAGAACAATCAATCAGATTAAAAATCAATACTTAGCTACTTATATAGTTTATTTTTCTAATTTTATATCAATATCATGATTTAACATCTACAACAGATGTCATTAATTTAATTTTAATAGAAATATTTTCGGTATGCTTTTAGATAAAACAGATTTAAAACTCATTGATTTACTACAAAACGACAGTAAACAAACCACAAAACAACTTTCACTACAACTAAACCTATCTATAACAGCTGTTTATGAGCGGGTAAAAAAGCTTGAGAAAGAAAAAATAATCAAGAAATATGTCGCATTAATAAACAGAAATAAGATTGAAAAATCATTTTTAGTTTTTTGCCACATTAAATTAATTCAGCACTCAAAAGAGGATGTCACAAGTTTTGAGAAAGAAATTCTAAAGCTTTCTGAAGTCGCAGAATGTTTTCATGTCAGTGGCGATTATGATTACATTTTAAAAATTTATGTAAAAGGTATGGAATCTTATAGGGATTTTTTAATTACAAAATTAACTGCCATTAAACATATTGGAAGTACACATAGCACTTTTATTATTGGAGAAGTAAAACACACAACTGCAATTAGCTTGTAAATAAAAACCCCAAAACTTTCGTTTTGGGGTTTTTATTTTATTGTTTTACGAATGCTATTTTGTCCCTTTTACTTCAAAAGAAATTTCCATATTGTCGTTGATAAACTTATCTTTTAAGTTCGCAAAGAATGATTTAGAACCATACTTTACATTAAAGTCTGCTCTATTCAATTCAAATGTTTCACTTTTAAAAGTAATTGCTCCTTCTACTTCAGTAATAATTGCTGAAATAGTAATACTTTTTGTTACATCTTTGAGGGTTAAGTTACCGGTAACTTGAACTTTCCCTTCTTCAAGCTCAGAAGAAGTTACTACAAACTTAGATGTTGGATATTTTTCTACGTCAAAAAAATCAGCATTTTTCAAATGACCTTCTAACCTAGTACTACCATCTGCATCTGTAATAGAATTCATATCCATTACAAACTCTCCAGCAGCAATAACACCTTTTTCAATTGTCATTGTTCCAGAAACTAACTTTACAGTTCCATTATGACTTCCTGTTGGCTTAAAACCTTTCCAAAGAACAACAGATTCTGCAATATTTACATTGCTATCCACTCCTATTTGTACTACTTCTACTTCGTCAGTTACTACTATTTTTTTATTTTCTTTTCTTTTCCAAGAAACAAATACAGTTGTTAAAACAACTAAAGCCAATATTATTTTTTTCATTATTTATGTTTTTTTGTGTAACAAAGATAGGAATATAAACTTATATCCCTAGGGTATTAATTTTTATTTTCAGTATCGATTATTATAGTAACAGGGCCGTCATTTAGCAACTCTACTTTCATATCTGCACCAAATTTACCCGTTCCAACTTTTTTACCTAAATCTATTTCAAATTGTTTTACAAAAGACTCATAAACAGGTATTGCTATTTCGGGTTTTGCTGCTTTGATATAGCTTGGTCTGTTTCCTTTTTTTGTGCTTGCTTGCAATGTAAATTGACTCACAACAATTGCATCTCCATTTACAGCGATCAACGACTTGTTCATCACGTCATTTTCATCATTAAAGATTCTGAGGTTTGCAATCTTTTTTGACAGCCAAACAATGTCTTCTTTAGAATCATGCTCAGCAATCCCTAATAATAATAAAATTCCGTGTTTAATCTCTGCAACTATACTTCCTTCTATAGTTACACTGGCATGTTTTACGCGTTGAATTACTGCTTTCATTATTCTTCGTTTTCCCAAATATCGGTTCTATAATGCTCCTCTTCTCCTGCTATAATTTGCAAGTAACTTTTATAACGAGAATAGGAGATTTCTTCATCTTCCACGGCATCTTTCACGGCACATTTTGGTTCTTCTACATGTAAACAATTATTAAATTTACACTCATTTTTCACAGCTAAAAACTCCGGAAAATAACTATCAACTTCTTCTTTCTCCATATCTACAACTCCAAATCCTTTAATCCCTGGGGTATCAATAATTTTTGCATCGAAAGATAAATCGAACATTTCTGCAAATGTTGTGGTATGTTGTCCTTGTTTATGTTGATTAGAAATCTCTTTCGTTTTCAAATCTAAAGTAGGTTCTATGGTATTTACCAATGTAGATTTTCCAACTCCAGAATGACCGATAAACATACTTGTTTTACCAATCATCATTTCTTTTACCAAATCAACATTTTTATTTTCTGTCGCCGAAACTTCAATGCATTTATATCCAATTTTCTCATAGATATCTTTCAAATACATAATTTCTGCTCTTTGTTCTAGTTCGTAAGAGTCAATTTTATTAAACACCAAAACAGTATCAATAGAGTATGCCTCTGCAGTCACTAAAAAACGATCAATAAAAGAGGTGAAAGTTGGTGGATTATTAATGGTAATTAATAAAAAAACCAAATCTACATTTGCTGCAATAATATGTGTTTGCTTAGATAAATTTACAGATTTACGAATGATATAATTAGCACGATCATGTATTGTATGTATTACACCTGTTTCAACATCGTTGTTTGTCTCAATTTCAAAATCAACTACATCTCCAACTGCTAAGGGGTTTGTACTTTTAATTCCCTGAAGCCTGAATTTTCCTTTAATTCTACATTCATAAAACACGCCATTATTGGCCTTCACCAAATACCAACTCCCAGTAGATTTATATACAATTCCTGTCATATAGCAAAGATGCTAATAAATTAATAGTAATCATAAAAAAACCGCCAATTGGCGGTTTTTTTATTTTATCCTTTGATAATTTTTTCTTGATGATTGATAGATTCTTGGTGAATGGCTTTAAACATTTTTAAAACAAACTCTTCACTTAGTCCTTTACTTTCACCTTCTAAAATCATATTCCCTAGAATCTCGTTCCAACGTCTAGACTGTAAAACAGCAACATTTTTCTCTTTCTTTAAAGCTCCTATTTTATCGGCAACTTTCATACGCTTACTCATCATGTCTATCAACTGACCATCAACAACATTAATTTGAGCTCTTAAACTATCTAATGTTTCTCTATAGCCAGAATCTGTTTCTGTTTCTTTTCTGATCTTTAAATCTTCCATAATTTGCTTTAAAGAGTCTGGAGTTACTTGCTGAGCAGCATCACTCCAGGCATTATCTGGGTCTGTATGTGTTTCAATCATTAATCCGTTAAAGTTTAAATCTAACGCAGTTTGTGAAACATCAAAAATCATATCTCTATTCCCTGTAATATGAGAAGGATCACAGATTAATGGTAAATCTGGAAATCTATTTTGAAACTCAATTGCCAATTGCCATTCTGGAATGTTTCTGTATTTTGTTTTCTCATAGGTAGAAAACCCTCTGTGAATTGCTCCTAGATTTTTAATTCCAGCAGTATATAATCTTTCGATTCCACCTAACCACAATGCTAAATCAGGGTTTACAGGATTCTTTACCAACACAATTTTATCTGTTCCCTTTAAAGCATCTGCAATTTCTTGCATGATAAAAGGAGAAACTGTAGAACGAGCGCCAATCCATAATAAATCAACATCGTACTCTAAAGCTAATTTTACATGCGCTGCATTCGCAACCTCAGTACAGGTTTTCATTCCTGTTTCTGCTTTTACTTTTTGCAACCATTTTAATCCAATTGCTCCAACTCCCTCAAACATTCCTGGTCGTGTTCTAGGCTTCCAAATTCCCGCGCGGAAATAATTTACATCAGAATCTTTTAACTCGTGTGCAATTTTTAAAACCTGCTCTTCGGTTTCTGCACTACAAGGCCCTGCTATTACTAGTGGATGCGCAAGCTTCATGTCATCCAACCATGTTTTTAATTCTTTTGTATTTTCCATTTTTCTACTTGTTTTGGCCGTTTATTTTATGCCGTTTAATATTTGTTTAATGTGATTTGTACTTTCCATTGCATTATAAATTTCGGTAAAATCGTTTTGTATCATCAGCTCTTTAAATTGCTGAAGGTTCTGTATATATTCTTCTAATGTCTCAATAACATTGGCTTTATTTTGTTCAAAAATAGGAGTCCACATTGCTGGAGAACTTTTTGCTAAACGCACTGTAGAAGCAAATCCACTTCCTGCCATATCAAAGATATCACGTTCGTTTTTTTCTTTCTCAATTACTGTTTTCCCTAACATAAATGCACTAATATGCGATAAATGTGATACGTATGCAATGTGCTTATCATGAGATTTTGCATCCATATATCGAATACGCATTCCTAGTTTTTCAAAGATCTCTAACGCTTTTTCTTGCAACTTAAAAGCTGTTTTTTCTACTTCACAAATAATGTTTGTTTTTTGATAAAACAATCCATTATGCGCCGCAGTTGGGCCCGAAAATTCAGTTCCTGCAATTGGGTGAGCTGCTAAATAATTCCTTCTTTTAGGGTGCTTCTCTAACACCTTACAAATTTCTTCTTTGGTAGAACCTACATCAAAAACTAATGCATCATCAGAAACCAAATTCAATACTTTAGGAATCACCCCTAATTGTACATCAACCGGAATAGAGACAATTACAATTTCTGCTTTTCCTAAATCTTCGAAAGTTGCTTTTATATCAATAACCCCTAATTCAATAGCTTTCTCTAAATGCTCTTCATTGTTGTCAATTCCGTAAACAACTGCTTCTGGATATTCCTTTTTAATATCCAAGACCATGCTTCCACCAATCAATCCAATTCCTATTACAAATACATTCATATTATTTCAACTATTATTAATGAGATTGCCACGTCATACTTCCTCGCAATGACACTCACTGCTCACTGATACTGATTACTGAAAACTTTTACTTAAACCTGCTGATTGCGTTATTAATTATTTCTTTAGAAACACATAACGAAAAACGAATATATCCCTCTCCTTGAGATCCAAAAATAGTTCCTGGCGTTATAAATATATCTTTATCATACAAAACAGCATCGGTTACTTCTTCTGCTGTTTTTCCTTCAGGAATCTTTGCCCAAACGAACAATCCTGTTGAATTTTCATTATAGGTGCATTCTAATTTATCTGCCAATTGAAAAACCAAACTCCTTCTTTCTTCGTATACTTTATTTTGGTTTTCAAACCAATCATCTGATAAATGCAATGCTTCAATTGCGCCTTTCTGAATTCCGTAAAACATCCCAGAATCCATATTGCTTTTCACTTTTAAAATTTCATTGATGTACTTTTTATTTCCCAATACCATTCCAACACGCCAACCTGCCATGTTAAATGTTTTACTCAATGAGTTCAATTCTAAAGCAATGTCTTTTGCGCCTTCGACCTGTAAAATACTTAGCGGCTTATCATTTAAAATAAAACTATACGGATTGTCATTTACAAGTAGTATTTGATGCTTTTTCCCGAAAGCGATTAACTTTTCAAAGGTCTCTTTTAACGCATTAGTTCCTGTAGGCATGTGTGGATAATTTACCCACATTATTTTTACCTTTGTTAAATCTAATGCTTCTAACTGCTCAATGTTTGGTTGCCAATTAGTCCCTTCTTCCAACTCATAAAAAATAGGCTCAGCACCCAGTAATTTGGTTACTGAAGTATAGGTTGGATATCCTGGATTCGGAATCAAAACTTGATCACCTTCATTTAAAAAAGCCATCGAAATATGCATAATTCCTTCTTTACTCCCCATCAAAGGCAAAATCTCATTCGCAGGGTCTGTAGCTACATTAAATTTTTGCTGATAAAACTCAGAAATAGCATTTCTTAATGCTGGCAATCCTTGATAACTTTGGTATTTATGTGCATCTGCATCGTTAAAACTTTGCTGAATTGCGGCTATTACTTTAGTTGGCGGCTGTAAATCTGGACTTCCAATTCCCATATTGATAATCGGCTTTCCTGCTGCTGCCAACGCTCTAACTTCTCTTAATTTTTTAGAGAAATAGTATTCTTGTACGGTATCTAATCTTTTTGCTGATTGAATCATTTTCTTCCGTTTTTATACGTTCCTAACACTTTCAATTCTAAGGCCATAATTGTTATAACAGCGATTGCTTTTTCGTACTCTTTATAGTCATCAAACGTAACATCAACAAAGAATGAATATTTCCAAGGCGATTCTATAACGGGTAAGGATTGTATTTTAGTTAAACTCATTTTACAATCACTCAATACATTTAAAATAGCAGCCAAACTTCCTCTTTTATGATCTAATTGAAATTTTAGTGACGCTTTATTTATTCGGTCAATTCCGTTATTAGGCTTCTCTGTTTGTACAATTACAAAACGAGTCGCATTGTTTTTCATCGTTTGAATTTCATCTTCAATTACTTCTAGCCCAAAAAGATCAGCAGCTAACTTAGGTGCTATTGCTGCAACCCCTTTCAGTTGATTTTTTGAAATTCGTTTTGCTACTTCTGCGGTATCTACATCTTCTACCAGTTTAATATGCGGATACTTCTTAAAGAACTCCTTACACTGTAACAGTGCCATTGGATGTGAACACACTTCTTTAATATCTTCAATTTTCTGACCTGCCAATGCCATTAAATGATGATGAATATTTAAATATTCTTCTCCACTTATGTATAAATTATTCGCGTCGATTAATGCGTAATTAGGAATAATAGAACCGGCAATTGTATTTTCGATTGCCATAATCCCTTTATCAGAAGTCTTATCTAATAAACTATCTACTAAGGCATCAAAAGACAAGCACTCATTTAACTGAACTTTGTCTCCATAAAAGTCTCTTGCAACTTTATGATGATTTGAACCTTCGGCTCCTTGTATGGCTATTATATTTTTCATTTTAAGCATAAAAAAAAGTTTCGAATTTCGAAACTTTATGATATATTATTTTGTGTTAACAATATGGAATAAAGTCTCAGCTCTTAGTGAAAAAATAAAAGTAGAAATAGAAACCTTGCCAAATACTGTGTAACATTTTTTGTTTTGTTTTGTTGTACATCACAAATCTAAAAATTAAATTAGTATAAACAAGCTTTTTCGTAAAAAAGTGAATGTATTATTACTTATATTTTGAACTACAACGATTTAGCTTGACTAAAAAATAGACTCCCTGCTCTTTTTTAAGGTATATCTCTCTTTTTTCAAGACAAAAAATAGCGCATTTTACTAATTATATATTTACTAATTATTGGAATTGAAAGTGCTATACACCCTTATTTAGAAGAATATAATTAGGAAGTATCCTACGTTTTAAAAACACAATTTAGCCTCATTATATCATGATGCCAAAAAAATATCCGCCAAAAAAAAACTTCTCAAAATGAGAAGCTTTTTTTGTTTTGATCGAACTTTTAAAAATAGATATCCTTTTTGATTGTTACTTATTTAACAACCGTACAGTAGTAATCTTTTACTCGACACCGTAATGCTTTTTATATAAATCAAAATATTTTGCGCTATTTCCATTTTCAAACGGAATCAGCGTAAAAGTGTACGTATGTTTAACGTTTCCATTCATAAGATATTGATCTAATGGTTTGGAATACCAACTATCAACACCACCGACCCCTCTTTGGGCAAAGTCTATATTTAACTGTACTAAATCTCTTTCTTTAATGTCTGTCGTATGCTTTCTACCATTGTAATTGCTAGCCGTTTTACTATAATCTAAATCGCTAGTAGTATCAAAATCTTCATTAAGCATATGTAAGGCAGAAATACCTAAACCTTTCGTTTTATTATTACTAACAACTAATAGCCCTTCATTATTTGAATTAGACAACGCAACCCAACGAACATCTGTTTTGTAGCCGTTTTCTTGAGGTCGAATATAAGGCACATATTGATCTCTTACATTAGACTCATATACATCTATAAAAGCAGATACATTTCTATCTTGGTAGTTTTCCCAAGGACCTCTACCATAATACATCATGTTACTATATGCTTTTTGCAATAGCATGCTCATACCAACTCTTGGAATATCACCTTTATAAGTTGTTTCGTTTAGCGTATTTTTAATGGTTATCATCCCATTTCCATCAATAATATAGTTACTCGTAAAAAGGGTATTAACTCCAGCGAGATTGTATTCAACTTCTAATTCAACATTGTTCTCTTTTTTACTAAGGATGTTTATACTTTTTACTTTAGAGAATAAAGAAGCTTCTTTCCATTTAATACTCTTAATTTCCATTTTACTACCCTGATCATTATCCGTTAAAGGTCTCCAGAAGTTCGGTTTAGGTCCATTTTCATCTTTAATTAATTCATTCTCTTTATATTTATATGAGATTATATTACCCGATGAGCGGCTAAATGTAACATCAAAAGTTGTGTTATAGACCCTAATATTTTCATGATTTTCCTTGACAGAAATGGCAGGTGTTTTGTCTAAAGCAATTTGCGCTGTTTTGAAAAATTTATTTAATTTTATTTGCTCACGAGCCACTTCAAAACCTTTCGATAGTAAACCCCAATTGGCTTTAATTTTAGCGGAAAATTCAATAAAATATTCAGTATTTGGTTTAAAATCAATATCGTTCTCTATTGCGATTCTAATTAATTTACCTGTATGAGGTAGTACATCTAAATTTTTAATAGGTATTGATTTGATGATTTCCCCATCTGCTTTAAGCATCGCAAATAAATCAAAAGCACTTAAATTGGTAAAGTCATATAAATTTTCAACTAAAATTTTAAGCTCCTTATTTCCTTTATTATATCCTTTGAATTTAAAATTTATAAATTCCTGCGCTTTTTTAACTTCATACAAAGCGGGTTGTGGAGTTCGGTCTGGAAAAACGATCCCATTATTTAAAAACGTATTATCCGATGGCATATTTTTTCCATAATCACCACCATACGCATAGTATTTTTCTCCTTTCTCATTGGTTTTCCATATAGACTGATCTACCCAGTCCCAAATAAAACCACCTTGCAAGTTGTCATACTGTTCTATTACATCCCAATAATCTTGGAAATTTCCAGTACTATTACCCATTGAATGTGCATATTCACTAGGAATATATGGTCTATCTGTTTTAGATCTTCCAACAATTTCAAAGGCTCTTGGCGAAGGATATTGAGGTGCTAAAATATCAGTATTCCAATCCATGTCAAAAATATCATTTGGATTATCATCTTTATAAGGACGTTCATATTGCACAGGTCTTTTCGTTTTATCAATTGCTTTTATAGCCTTGTAGCCTGCATAAAAATTAACTCCATTTCCCGCTTCATTTCCTAAAGACCATGTAATTACTGAAGGATGGTTTCTATCACGAATAACCATTCGAACCATTCTATCTACATGCGCTTTTTCCCAAGTAGTTTTCTTTGCTAATGAATGATCTCCGTAGTACATACCATGAGACTCTATGTTTGCTTCATCTACAACGTAAACACCATATATATCGCATAATTCGTAAAATACACGACCCCTAGGGTAATGACTTAATCGAACTGCGTTGATATTGTTTTCCTTCCACATTTTAATATCTTTTAATATTAATGCTTCAGACATTATGTGGCCGGTTTCTGGATCTGCTTCTTGCGCATTAACACCTTTCAGTGTAATTCTTTGCCCATTTACTAGTAATAATCCGTTTTTAATTTCAACACTTCTAAAACCTATTTTTCTAGTTATAGCTTCTAAAATTCTTCCTTTAGAATCTGTAAGTTCAAATACAAGCGTATATAAATTAGGATGTTCAGCGCTCCATGATTTTACATTTGGTAATGCTGTATTAAATGAAATTTGATTTTCAGAAAACTTCTGTACAAAGGTCTTTTTTATTTCATGTGCTAACAGCTTGTTTTTATCATAAATCTTATAGCTTAATCGTACCTTTTGTTTTGTTTTTAAATGGTTTTCAAGTTGAATGTCGGTGCTAAAAACACCATTTTCATAAGCCCCATCTAAAGTAGAAGTAATTTCAAAATCTTTTACTCTAACTTTTGGTTGTTCATAGATAAACACACTACGTTCTATACCGCTAATACGCCAAAAATCTTGACATTCTAAGTAGCTACCATCTGTCCATCTAAAAATCTGAATGGCAATGGTGTTTTTCCCTGGTTTAGCATGTTTCGTTATATCAAATTCTGCGGGCAATTTACTACCTTGTGAATACCCAACATATGTACCATTAAGCCAAACAAAACCTCCAGATTTCATGGCTCCTATATGTAAAAAGAGTTGTTTGTTATTAAAATTTTCTGGTAGTATAAAGTCTCTTCTGTATGAGCCTACTGGATTTGTGTCATGTGGAGTTTTTCCAGGGTTTTTGGGGTAAATACCATCTAACTCAATATCTTTAGAAATAGGTGCTTTATAATCTGCAAATTCATACTGATGGTTTACATAAATAGGAGTTCCAAATCCTTCAACTTCCCAATTCGCAGGTACTTTTATCGGATCCCAAGAATCAAGATTTTCTTCAGGGTTGAAAAAAGCCAAGGGTCTATCATCAGGTTTATCCGCTAAATTAAATTTCCAAATTCCATCAAGCACAAATTTATTACTAGAACTATTTAAAAGTGTATCTTTTATTGCAGATAGTGATGTAAATGAGGCATGAGCTGGCTCTTTATTTTCTTCAATAACTTGTTCATTTTCTATGTAATGATAAATATCTTTAACCTGACTGTTACCAACATAACAAAGAAAAAATAAAATAGAGGTGAATAAGGATGCTTTTGAAATCATGTTGAAATTGGTTTATTAAATAGTTCTGTGAATTTAAGAAATAATAGTATAGAACTACACTATTATTTTAAGTTTTTAGAAGAGCAACTAAGCGCAGATATAAAGTGTATTCTAGTTTTACACCTATTGCTTAAAGCATTATTTTCTTGTTTAAGAAAGTTAAAATTGTGTTCACTTCTTGTTGTTTATATTTCACCAAGAGACACCATCTTTAGATACGTTTGAAAACACATAGAATCACTTTTTTATTTAGTAAAAGTTAACTAGATTTTATACGTTGGCACTACTTGAAAATGTCTTTAATGATTCTTTTTCTGAAGTTCGATTTTTTGCTTTTAAACTAAAAAACATCCTGAAATGAATTAGGATGTTTTTTAATTGAGATACGTATAGTAAATCAAATTATTTTAAATGAATGTAGGGGCTATAAAAGCCCCTACATACTGTGTATTTATACTATTTAAATACTTTTAGCTTACTGCTTAAGTAGTTTGAAACGAGCTTTACCTTCACTCGTTTTTACTTCAACTATGTAGAAACCTGTACTTAAGTCTCTACCGTTAACAGTTACACTCTTGTTGTTTAATGATAACAACTCAGACTTCACTAATTTACCTGTTACAGAATATATATTTACTTGAGCTTTACTTGCTGAAGTATTTTTAAAACTGAAAGAAAAAGTATCATTAAAAGGATTAGGATATAATTTGATAGACTCCTCAAAAGAAACGTTATCAACACTTAATTCAGTACCTTCTAATATAAAGATTAATGGATTATTCTTGTCTCCAATTGTCCATTCTCCTAATTCTGCATTTGCTCCACCACCAAATTGGTTAATTCCATTCGTTTCTCCATCACGTTGTATTTCCCATGCATTTGGATAAACAACACTTTGACTTGTTTTTAATTTTAAAAGCGTAGGAGTCGGTGATGAGGTTGTTACATATCTTGATGAAACAGCATCATACTCTAAAGTAAGACCGTCTTTACTAACTAAAACCATAGCGTCTTCAGAACCGGTTACTTTCCATAATTGAGAATCATCTGCAGCATCAAGTGCCTGAGTTCTAGCTTTTTCAGCATCACCCATATCTTGAATATAATTATCACTACTTAAAAATTTCATACGGTAATAATAATCTGTAGTACCATCAGAAATTATTGGAGCATAAGTCATGTCCGCAGGCAAAACAAATTTCAATATATTATTAACGTCACCAATAGTCCATTCTGCAATTGTTTTACCAAATCCAGAACCGCCTGATTGGTTCATTGCTTGAGATTCTCCAGTACGCTTTATTTCCCAGTTTGGAACGTTTTCAACCAATTCAAAGGTTGTAGTACCATCAGCAGTAGCTGTATAGTTCGTACCATCATGCGTTAAAACATTACCCGCTTTATTTGTAATCGTGTAAGCTCCTGCTGCACCCGTTATTTTCCATTGTTGATTCTCATCATCTTCATGTGCATAACCAGTTTTTACTATTGCACCATTACTATCTAAAACACCTTTACCTGGAGTAAACTGTATATAATAGTATGTGTCTAATTCTGGTGAAATAGAAGTAACTACACCAAAACCACCTACAATACCTATAGTCGCGTCTTCTGCATCAGCTACCTTAATAAACTTCAAAGGATTCCCTGGATCATTTGCGTTCCATTGCCCTAATGTTCTATTAAAACCGCCACCGCCGTTTTGATTCATGTTTTGTGTATCTCCATCACGTTGTAACTCATAAGAGTTTGGATAAGTTTCATTAGTAGTCGCTATAATATCAAATATTACACCTGCATTAGCTGCCGTTGCTTGAAATAAAGAACCATTATGTCCAATTTCTCTTCCCAATTTATTGGTAAAAACATGTTTACCTCCACGAATTGTAACATTCCATAGTTGAGAATCTGTATCTGCGTATGCTTTTTTTGTTTGCAAGTCAACATCTACTCCCAAGTCTTCAATAACACCCTGGTTACCAGCTCCATCAGCTCTACCAAATTGAATATAATAATCTGTAGCTCCAGAAGTATCTAATGCAGTACCACTCGTGTCTGCTAATGCAGGAAGTGAAATAAATATTAATGGATTATTCTTGTCTCCAATTGTCCATTCTCCTAATTCTGCATTTGCTCCACCACCAAATTGGTTAATTCCATTCGTTTCTCCATCACGTTGCATTTCCCATCCATTTGGATAAACAACACTTTGACTTGTTTTTAATTTTAAAAGTGTAGGAGTCGGTGATGAGGTTGTTACATATCTTGATGAACCAGCATCATACTCTAAAGTAAGACCGTCTTTACTAACTAAAACCATAGCGTCTTCAGAACCTGTTACTTTCCATAATTGAGAATCATCTGTAGCATCAAGCACCTGAGTTCTAGCTTTTTCAGCATCACCCATATCTTGAATATAATTATCACTACTTAAAAATTTCATACGGTAATAATAATCTGTAGTACCATCAGAAATTTTTGGAGCATAAGTCATATCCGCAGGCAAAACAAATTTCAATATATTATTAACGTCACCAATAGTCCATTCTGCAATTGTTTTACCAAATCCAGAACCACCTGATTGGTTCATTGCTTGAGATTCTCCAGTACGCTTTATTTCCCAGTTTGGAACGTTTTCAACCAATTCAAAGGTTGTAGTACCATCAGCAGTAGCTGTATAGTTCGTACCATCATGCGTTAAAACATTACCCGCTTTATTTGTAATCGTGTAAGCTCCTGCTGTACCCGTTATTTTCCATTGTTGATTCTCATCAGCTTCATGTGCATAACCAGTTTTTACTATTGCACCATTACTATCTAAAACACCTTTACCTGGAGTAAACTGTATATAATAGTATGTGTCTAATTCTGGTGAAATAGAACTAGCTACACCAAAACCACCTACAATACCTATAGTCGCGTCTTCTGCATCAGATAACTTAATGAATTTCAAAGGATTACCTTGATCATTTGCGTTCCATTGACCTAGTGTTCTATTAAAACCACCACCGCCGTTTTGATTCATGTTTTGTGTATCTCCATCACGTTGTAACTCATAAGAGTTTGGGTGAGAAGGATTCGTAGTAGCCATAATGTCAAAGATTACACCTGCATTAGCTGCAGCTGCTTGAAATAAAGAACCATTATGTCCAATTTCTCTCCCCAATTTATTGGTGAAAACATATTTTTCTCCACGAATTGTAACATTCCATATTTGAGAATCTGTAGCTGCTACAGCTTGTGCTGTTAGCAAGTCTACACCTTCACCCATATCCTGTATAATACCCTGGTTACCAGCACCATCAGCTCTACCGAATTGAATATAATAATCTGTAGCTCCAGAAGTATCTAAATCGGCACCACTCGTATCTGCTATTGCAGCAACTGAAGTCTCTTGTGTAAAGATTAATGGATTGTTTTTGTCTCCAATTCCCCATTCTCCTAATTCTGCATTTGCTCCACCACCAAATTGATTAATTCCATAACCATTAGATTCTCCAACACGTTGTATTTCCCATCCATTTGGATAAGTATCGTTTTGACTTACTTTTAATCCTAAAGGTGTAGGAGTAGGTATTGATGTTGTTACATATCTTTCTAAACCTTCATCATATTCTAAAGTAAGGCCATTTTTACTAACTAAAACCATAGCTTCTTCAGAACCTGTTACTTTCCATAATTGAGCATCATTTGCTGCATCAAGCGCCTGAGTTCTAGCCTTTTCAGCATCACCCATGTCTTGAATATAATTATTACTACTTAAAAATTTAATACGGTAATAATTATCTGCAACTACACCATCAGAAATTTTCGGTGAATAAACGATGTCCGCAGGTAAAACAAATGTTAATACATTATTAACGTCACCAATAGTCCATTCTGCAATTGTTTTACCAAATCCAGAACCACCTGATTGGTTCAGAGCACCAGTTGCGCCAGTACGTTGTATTTCCCAGTTTGGAGCGTTTTCAACCAATCCAAATTTTGTAGTCCCTCCAGCAGTAGCTGTGAAGTTTGCAAAACCATCATACTCTAAAATATTTCCAGCTTTATTTGTAATCGTGTAATTTCCTGCTGTACCCGTTATTTTCCATTGTTGATTATCATCATTTTCATGCGCATAATCAGTTGACACCAATGTACCATTACTATCTAAAACACCTTTACCAGGCGTAAATTGTATATAATAATATGTATCTAAAGTTGGTAGAACAGAAGTAAGAGCTTCTGCTAAACCACCTACAACACCTATAGTTGCATCTTCTGCATCAGCTAGTTTAATAAATTTCAAAGGATTCCCTTGATCATTTGCAGTCCATTGCCCTAATGTTCTATTAAAACCACCACCGCTATTTTGATTGACGTGTTGTGATTCTCCATCACGCTCTAACTCATAAGAATCTGGATAAGTTTCATTAGTAGTCTCTACTATATTGAATATCACACCTGCATCAGCTGCGGCTGCTTGATAAAGATTTGCAGTTGCATCATATCCTATTTCTCTTCCCAATTTATTGGTGAAAACATGTTTACCTCCACGAATTGTAATACTCCATAATTGAGATTCTGTCCCTACTGAAGCTTGTGCTGTTTTTAATGGAAGGTCTGGGCCCATATCTTGTATAACACCCTGGTTACCTCCACCAGCTCTACCAAACTGAATGTAGTAGTCTGTAGCGCCAGAAGTATCTAGTGTGACACCACCAGTATCTGTCTGTGCAATAGTTGTAAGTGAGAATAACACACTTAAACATAATAAAGTAATTTTTTTCATTGTATTTAAATTTAGTTAATAATTGTTTTTACTATTTTTTATCTATTATAAATAGATGTTTTTTTAGTCAATACTATACGCGTTTAATTCTGCTAGATGCGTATAATAGTTATTTCCTTGTGCAACACGATACGTAATATATCTTGTTGTAATAGGATTGAATTTTATAGACACCCCTTCATCTGTCTCTATGGTTTCATTGTAAGTCGCTACCATTTTATACCCTGAGGTTGGCGCATTACTTCTAAAAATTTGATGAAAGCTTCCACCACCATTATCTCCTTGTTTTCTAAATAATTTTATACTAGAAATCGTTTTAATTTCACCCAAGTCTATGGTGATTAAATGTGGATACGATGGTTGCGTATTTGTTGTAGCTGTATGCCAAAACGTATTTACATTACCATCTATTAAAGCTTCTGCAAGACCATTATTTGGGAACTCTACAGTTGACATTGATGGTTCTTCAGATGAAACATTGACAATAGTCCAATTGGTTTTATCTACTAAAACTGGAATTACTGGAGAAACTGTAACTGTGTTAATCCATTTATTTCCGTATGAACCTGAAATCAATATTGTAATTTGTTGCTCTTCTTCTGCAAGGTTTGATATTGTAAAAGCACCCGTAGTTGCAGATGATGATACACTTTGCTCAATTGCTACTCCATTTAGATCTGTACTAGAAAAATTAAAAGTAAGGTCTAGGTTATTTTCGTTGTTCCAATTAGCAACTACACCTCCAAGAATCGAATCGAATGTAAAGCTCCTTATAACAGGCTCTATTGAAACATCTGGAGTAAACATTTCCCAACCAGAAACAAATGAATCTAAAGAGGTTTCATTACCTAAAGCATCTTTTGGGCTAGGCACATAAAATGTACGGTAGCGAATAGGTTTTGTTAAATCTACTTGTGGTAGGGCTATTTGAGAGTTATCTACCATCCCTTCAACAACAACCTCGTTGCCATTTGATTTTGTGTATTTAACTTCCGTATTTCTGGTTAAATTAGAGGGCAACCCTAAATTTGCACTTCCTGTTTGGGTTGCTATGTTATAGCTTGTTGAATTAATTTTTCTAGCTATTAAACTAGCCTGAAAAATATCGCTATATACATTTCCAAATACCGTACTTGCAACAGATTTATTCCCTCCTGAGTTTTTAGAAGTCACTTTAAACTGATATGATTTTTCTTCTAAATTATCAATAATAAATTTTAAAGTATCTGTAACTTTCTCTGACTTTACATAAGGAAACACAATACTATCTTGCTCGTTATTCCAAGTAATAAGTATTTTATTTACACTAAAGGCATTGGTAATAGTACCTACTATTTTTATTCTTTTATTTCCAGACAGGGCAACTAGATCATTTACTTTATTCGTGTAAATAATTTCACCACCATCAATATATTTTTCATGTACCTCAAAAGTATTGGTACATCCAAAAAAAGCAACTAATGAGAGTACTGTAAATACTACAAATTTCATTACTGTATTAGTCTTATATGTCTTTTTAGTTATCATCTTAAAAATTTGATTTACTATTTTTTATTAAATTAGTCTATGTAACTTCCCCAAAAAGTTAATTCGCCCAGATTTACATATCCAGCACCATCCCAGGTTTGATGTACAACTAAACGGAAATATCTTATTTCTATAGCTTCATCAAAACTAAACTCATCACCTGCATCAAAATGATTCAAATCTTCATCTGAAGTTTGACCTATTGGAAGTCCCGAAGGCTTAATAGCTTCACATTCTCTTAACAGAATCCAATCTGATAAATCTCCTCCTACTGGTGGTAACTCTTTAGAGCCATACACCGTATAACGTTTAGGGTTTCCATGTTTAAATGCCCAATGTCTGTTTATTTCAGTTCCTCTTTGAAGCAGGTTAAAACGACTTAATGTCACTACCTTTCCAAGATCTATAGACATAATATTTGGTAATGGTCCATCTCCTTGTGTATGAGCAAAAGAGCTTTCAGAAGAATCATCATCATATAAGTTTCTGAAGTTACCACCCCATTTGTTCCAATCGTCATCGTTATCAAACACAACTTTCTTGAATAATGTTTTGTCTAAACGCTCTTCTAATAATGGAGTTATAAGTTTATCAGGAGTATCTGCATAAATAGTATCAGAATAATTATCATAACGATCTCTTATAAGAGCAGCAAAAAACCTTGGCACTGTCTCATAGCCCCTTAACGATGATTTCCCTTCTGTTTGTTCGGTGTATCTAATATCTGCTACTTCAATTTTATTGGAAGCATTTGTTGTTAAAAATTCTATAGCTACGGGTACATTATAATCGTTTCTCCATGTGAATTTTGCGCCACCATAATCTGCCCCAATTTTCATAGTCCCTTGAATAAGAAAAACAGGAGGTGTTAAAGGAGTCCCTTTAACCTCTACAACTTCTGAAAGGTTTTCAGATCTATCTACTGCATATAGTTTAATCGTTTTTTCTTCAGTATTCCCAAAACCTATAATTTGAATGGAGTTATTAAAACTTGATGACTTCACCTCAGCTTCTTGTCCGTTTGATGCCGTGTAAACAGCCTTTACATATAATAAATCTTGATCATCAGGTAAATCATAAGTAATATCAAACCCTCCATTTATAGATGTTAGTTCTACATTATATATTATTGATGGGCTAACACTATCTGATAAGGTAGGACCGAGTGTTTGTTCTTTCGAACAACTAAAAACAATCACAATTAGTGCAAATAAAATTGCTATTTTTTTCATAATTTCGATTTATAATATTATTACCAACCTGGGTTTTGAACCAACGTAGGGTTATTAATTATTTCATTTTCTGCAACAGGCCATAAATAATCGCGTTCTGAAAATGATGGATAAAACAGATCTTTTACTTTATAGTAATCATTAAGATCTTCTTGCAGCACGTTCCATCCTTTAATGGGCTTATTCATCAGTTCAACAGCCAACTTCCATCGTCTCATATCCCAAAATCGAAGCCCTTCAAATGACATTTCAATCATACGCTCTTGCTGAATAATTTCTCTCAACCCTTCTTTAATGGTTGGTTTAGAAGCATTGCTAGAAAAACTACCCCAACTTGTTAGCACACCATCAAGTCCTGCACGCTCTCTAACTAAATCTATGTAGTTGTATGCTTCACTTGTTGGTCCATTAATCTCGTTTAAGGCTTCTGCATAGTATAAATACAAATCTGCTAACCTTATAATTGGAAAAGAATACCTTGTTGTATTCAAAGAATTACCATTTGTTACTTCTGTTTCAATATGAATTAATTTTTTCGCCCAATACCCTGTTACAGAATATTGTGATGGCTCAAAAATGGATGCAAACTCACCTCTACGACCACGAATATTCCAAAATTGATCAGTACCTGTTCTACCATTTCCAAACCAACTACCTCTATCAAAAGCTAAATCTGCGTAGAATCTAGGTTCTCTATCAAAATTTAATTTTGCAGTAGATTGTCCCACTTCTATTTTAAACTTATCCGAGTCTTCAGCAAGCTTAACATTATATCGGTTTGCATAGTCATACGTAATATCTTCGTTTATAGGCACTCCATTCTCTGTGTAATACATTTCTGCTATTCGAAGTGTTGGGCAGTGTCTAGATGCTACAGGGTTGGTTAAATAACTATATAAACGTGGCATAGTTTCATATTGTATTACTCCAGTATTATCAGTATGTCCCCATATAATCTCTTGATTCCATCTATCTGTAACACGACCACGTAACGTCGCTTTTAACAATGTAAAATCAGTTTGAGGTGCCTCAATATCTAAATCTCCAGTTTGATACAGTCGTATTCCGGCTCCTTGACAAATATCTATAGCTTCTTTCGCAGCTGTAGCAGCCATTTCCCATTTAGTGACATCAAATTGTTGTGGAAAAAAGTTTTCACCATCCGTATTAACAAAATCAGAATACACCGTGTTTCCATTAAATAATGGGCTGGCATAAGTAACTAGAACTCTTGCTTTTATTGCAGCTGCAATCGGCTTGGTAATTCGACCTAAATTCTTGTTTTCAAACGGTAAAAACATTGGTAAATCAACAATAGCTTCATCTAAAAGAGCAGAAACAAAAGTAAATACCTCATCAATTGTGTTCCTTGTAAGTCTAACATTATCTGTTGCAGACGACACAGGGATTAATTCATCACTAATTGGAATGGGACCATACATGCGGGCTAAATAAAAGTGATAGTAGGCTTTTAAAAATTTAGCTTCGGCAATCCATTGTTTAGTTTCTTGTTGACTTAAACCACGAACACCTTTTGATAACCTTGAAATAAAAATGTTGCAATTACGGATTCCTACATACAGAGAGCTAGTCCCTTGCCCTCTCCAACGTTCGCCTAATGTGTTTGTTGCACCTTGATTTCCTTGCGCAATCGCTTGACCCGGTTTAAATCTTTCAGTGGTTGGGTACCAAGTTTCATCAGCACCAGTTAATGATGGATTAAAAACACTACCAGGAGAAGGTACAGAGGCATAGAGCGTGTATAAAAACTTTTGAGCATTCACTTGATCAGTAAATGCATTATCTATTGTTAAGACATTATCTGGAACAACATCTAAATAATCTTTTTCACAAGAATAAAATAGATTAACAATTAGTATTGTAATAAATATATGTTTGTTTTTCATTTTCATTATTTTAAAGAGATACATTAATACCGAAGTTAAATACACGTTGGTTAGGATAATTAAATCCATTACCTGCAAGTTCAGGGTCCCAAAGCTTGAACTTACTGAAAACTAATAAATTTGTACCACTAACATAAATTCTGAATTTCTGTAGATTTAATTTTTTTATAACGTCATCAGCAAGACTGTATCCTATTTCAGCAGACTTTAGTCTAACAAAAGCGCCATCTTGCATAAACCATGTACTCGTTTGTACATTGTTATTAATTTGACTACCTGACAACCTTGGCCATTGGGCATATAGATCTCTGTTAGATTCAGACCAGTGACTATCTGCATACACTTTTAAAAGTTGTTGTTGATTTACAAAGGGTGCTGTTTGTCTTGGGTTTATAAAAAAGGTAGAGTTTGCAGCGCCTTGAAAAAAGGCTGAAATATCAAGATTCTTAATCCCTAATGAGAAGCCTGCTCCATAAACTATTTCTGGAATAGTTGAATTACCAATAGGCACTTGATCGAGTAGCGATATTTTACCATCCCCATTTATATCACGATATTTAATATCTCCTCCTGTGTAGTCACCAAAAGTTTGTTCTGGAGAGTTATCAACTTCGGCTTGATCTACAAATAAGCGGTCTGCAACGTATCCCCAAGTTTGATTAATAGGTTTCCCAACACGAGATAGCCAAGGCGTATCTGTATAATCAGGTTCTTCTATTTTTGTGATTTCATTAGTTGCATACGTAAAGTTACCTCTTAACTGTAACCAAATACCATTGCTTAAACTTTTATTGTAGACTAAAGTGGCATCAATACCATTACTTTTTGCTTCTCCAATATTAGCTCTTACATCAGATTGCAACCCTAGAGAAGACGGTACAACTCTATTTGCTAAAATATTTTCTCTTCTTTCTGAAAAGAGATCTACTTCTAAATCTAAATCATTGAATAAGCCTAATTCTAACCCGAAATTAAACTTTTTTGCTGTTTCCCAAGTAATTTGGTTATTACCATATCTACTGATAGAAACCCCGTTTATAGAATTATCGAACTCTTCTCCAGTCGTATACCCATTTCCGTCAAAACTAATTACAGATAAGTAGAAGAATCTATCTACATCATTACCTAAATTATCATTACCTACTAAACCATAAGATGCCTTCAACTTTAATTTAGTAATAACGTTCTCTGTCTTTTTCATAAAGGACTCATCTGACACCATCCATCCTAAAGCGACAGAAGGAAAGAAGCCCCAACGTTCATTCTTTGCAAAACGTTCTGAACCATTATACCCAAAATTAAACTCCGCAAAATACTTTTGGCTTCGTGCATAGGTAAATCGACCAGATAACCCCATGTTTCTAAAAGGTAACGATAGTTCTAAAAGCTCTGATGAATTAAGACTATTGTCGCCTAATTGTCCATCAGTAAGCGTATTTAATCGATTATTAAGTGTGTACACAAGTAGGCCACTTATTTCATTATCATCATCTATTTCTTTGTTATAACTAAGATTTGATTCAAAATATGTTGTTGTAGAAATAGCCCTTCCACTCTGTTGAAAGTTTATAAACTCTGTCCCTACTAGAGGGTTTAACTGTCTCAAGCTAGTAATACCTGTAGCACTATTTAGTGTAGGCGCATAGTAAAAAGGATTATTAAATCTATCAATTCTAGATGTAGAATTATTCGTTGTATTAAAGATCATTCTATACTCTAATCCTTCTGTTATAAAATCTAAATCTTGATTAAATTGTAGTTGCGCTATCACTTTATTTGAAGATGTTTCTTGAACACCACTTGCCATTTCTGCAAAAGGGTTTGTCAATAAACTACCATTACGTAAAGTGTTTCCAAACAATATGTGGTTCGTAAATTCATTCGCTTCATCTCTCTGATAAAACGGCCTAAATTCAACAGGGTTCGTTCGTAAAACAGAGTTATACACACTAGATCCACCTTGTCTAGGCCCAGTGTACTTTTCGAAATTAGCATTAAAACTAACTTTTAGGTTAGATGTTTTAGTCAGTTTTACATTGGTATTTGATCTAATATTGTAACTAATAAAGTTCACGTTATTATCAAAAGAACTTTCATTGGGAACGTTTAAAACTCCTAAATCCTGTTTTCCTGCTACAGACAGATAGTATCGTGCGGTAGCACCACCACCACTTAAACTAAAGTTCAAACGTTTGTTAACGGCAAAATCCCTAAACAACTCACCATACCAATCTGTTGTAGGATATAATTCTGAATTATTTCCAAGAATGGTATTTTCAATTTTTTGTTGAGAATATGGCAATGGAGCAATAGGATCTCTTGTTCTTACAGCTTCATTTCCAAGTAACATATAGGTAATAGGATCTGCCAGTTCTATGTTTTGTGTTGGCATTGAGTAAGATGTTTCAAAACGAGCAGAAACTTGTATCGGCCCCTCTTTCCCTTCTTTCATGGTAACAAATATCACTCCATTTGCTCCCCTTGCACCATATAAAGCCGTAGCAGACGCATCTTTTAATATAGAAAACGCTTCGATATCATCAGAATGCAAACGTCTTAAATCATCTATCGTTAACTCTACACCATCAATTAAAATTAACGGACTGTTATTCGCTCCGAAAGACGTAACTCCCCTTACGAAAAAGTCAGCGTTATCTTGACCTGGCTCTCCACCTCTTTGAAAACCTATTAAACCAGAAACTCGCCCAGCTAATGCTGTTGTTAAGTTACTTGATGGCACTTTAAGTTCAGATGGCTTAATTGTGGTAACAGATGAAATAACATTCTTCTTTTTTTGTTTACCAAAACTTACAATAACAATTTCATCTAAAGCAGCAGCATCAAGTTCTAAAGATATATTAACGTTGTTTTTACCTGCAACAGACACTTTCTTCGTTTTATAACCTAAGTAAGAAACGGATAACACATCACTTTCTTTAACCGTAATAAAGAATACTCCATCAAAATCAGTTGATGTCCCTTTTTTAGTCCCATCAACAATCACTGTAGCACCTGGTAATGCTCCTCCCGTTTCATCTAAAACAGTTCCTTTAAAATTCTTTTCTTGCGCACTAAGTGCAACAAGGTTTAACAAGAAAATTAAAAATATATAGGTTGTTTTTTTCATAAATTAATTAAATAGAGGTTTATTAGTACGTGTCTTTTATCCAATTATAAGGCTTGCGTTTTACCCACATACCCCTAGTGAAATCTGGAAAATCTTGTGGCTCACCATTGTTTTCAATAGAAGCTTCTGATAGGGGGGTAATAGCACTCCATGCTGCAGCATCGTATGCGTCCATTGGTGGCGCTATATTTTGTTTAGCCGACTCGACAAAGGCATTCATCACAAAAAAGTCCATACCACCATGACCTGCTCCTTGAGCATGCTCTCCGTATTTTTTCCATAATGGGTGATCGTACTTTTCTAGCCATTCCTTAGAATCGTCCCATTGATGAGGTTTAGATTGCCCATCTATATGTATTCTATCTCCATCTTTCTCCCATAAACCGTTACTACCCTGAACTCTAAACCCTAATGAATAAGGTCGTGGTGAGTTACAGTCATGAGTTAATATTATTGTTTCTCCTTGTGCAGTTTCTATTGTAGAGGTAATAATATCTCCCTGCTTGAACTTCAATTTTGCATTTGGATGATCTTCGCCTCCTACCTGCTTAATATATCTATTCAATCCAACAGCTTTGGTTGCATGTGATGTTAATGACATTAATCTGTTACCTCTATTAATATTGCACATAGCAGCAATAGGACCTACTCCATGAGTTGGATATACATCGGCGTTTCTTAATAATGAATGCTGTGTTCTCCATGTAGATTCTGAGATGCCTTTATCACCAAATTCCGCCCCTTTACCATAAGCTGTTTTTCCGTCATTTAGTTTCACAAAACGTAAATCATGCTGATAACCACCTCTGAAATGTAATAATTCGCCAAAAACATTTTGTTTAACCATGTTTAAAACAGCTAACACATCTCTGCGATAGTTTACATTTTCAAGAATCATTAAATGCGATCCTGTTTCTTCATGCGTATTTACCAAATCCCAACACTCTTCTAAAGTGTTTGACGCAGACACCTCAAGACCGGTATATTTACCAGCTTTCATGCTGTCAACAGCCATTTTAGTATGCCACAACCATGGTGTTGAAATAATTACAGCATCAATATCCTTAAGCTTTAATAAATTTCTATAATCATAATCTGAGCTTCCAAAAACTTTAGGTTTTTTTTCTCCAGAAGCGGCTATCATTTTTAGCGCTATATTAATACGATTAGGGTCTACATCACATATAGCAACAACCTTAATATCACTTCTTGATAATGCATTATTTAAGTGATTGGTCCCTCTTAATCCAACACCAATGAAGGCTATTTTAAGTTTTTGATCAGAAGCTCCAGTATTGGATGCAAATGCTAGATTCGGTAAAACCGAAAGACCTGCTCCAGCTAAACCAGCTCGCTTGATGAATTTTCGTCTTGAATTCATATATTTGGGTAAATTTTATTATACGTTTATGTTCATAGATGTAAATATGGCACATCTATGACTATCAATAAGGTGGTGTTTTAAGCAGATAAGAGTAAAACCTTGTGATTATCAAGCAATTGAGTATATCATCTCCCTTTTTGATGAATTTAACCACCCCGAAACTCTTGCTATTAAATTTAGATCACAGTTCTGAAATAATTTATTAATACCTTTACATAACTACTAAGTCTCCCTTAAAGGACGATTTAATAGTATTTTTCTTTATCAATTTCCCATATTTTAGATTGATACTTTAATGACATAAAAACACAGTAAATGATTACATTAAAACGGCTTTTATTTTTAGGATTTACAGCTTGGTGTTCCTCATTTTTATATGGGCAAAATCAAACAAATTTTAATCATATATCTCCAGTATTAAATAACAATGTAATTTCTATTACCCAAACAGAGCAAGATGCTCTAGGGTATATGTGGATGTTATTTGGAAACGGAATTTTAAAATATGATGGCTATGATTATAAATTAATAAAAAATAAAACCCTTTTTAGCAAATGGCAACCTACAGATATTATAAAAAATATAATATCTGATACAGAAAAAAACATTTGGTTAATTAGCGAATCTGGATTGGTAAGTAAATACAATAGTGATTCTGGTACTTATGAAGACATTTCATCTATAATAACAGAGCCTATACAGAGAATACGGGCTAAAGAAGGGAGTGTTTGGCTATTAACCAAAAACAATATATTATATAGATATACTGATTCTAAAATAACCGAAATAGCATCCATTTTTAATGATATAACTCCTCATGAGACTGTTAAAGACATGGACTTAACAAATCCTAATGAGGTGTTTTTAACAACAGATACAGGAAGACTCTATCATTATGAAATTAAATCAAAAGAACTTAACGAATTAGTAGGTTCATTTACTGGTTTTCCCGGAGACCTAATTCTAACATCCGATAAAAACAACAAACTATGGATAGGTACGGATTCCTTTGGTTTTTTTATTTATGATGCTATAAAAAAGGAATTCATTCAAGACACTTTTTTTAAGAATGAAAAATTTAAAGTTGACAAGGAATTGTTCTTATCTGTCTTTCTTGATAGTAACGGATACATATGGGGAGGAACCGATGGCGGTGGTCTCTACAAAATAGATTCCAACACTGGTGAAATTGTTTTATTTACAAAACAAGACTCTAATCAGTCTTCGTTGGGAAGCAATACCATTTTAAATATTAGTGAAGACAATCATAAAAATATTTGGATTTCAACCAATTACGGAAAACTCAACGTACTTCCTTTTAAAAATAATAATATTGGGTACCATGAAGGTTCTTCCAATAAAACCCCTCAAAGAGTTCTTAGTGTTTTCAAAAGCTCTAAAGACATATTATGGATAGGAACCGATGGATCTGGTTTAACAAAGGTATCAACCAATTCTAAAAACACAGTTATTAGTGAATCTCACTATTTAAATAATATAGATTTAAATAATAGGTATTATGTGCAATCCATAATAGAAGACTCCAATGAAAATATCTGGTTTGGCACCTACAAGAATGGTTTATTTTTCCACGATACCCACAAAAATATATTTAAAAAAATACGCATAATAAATTCCAAAAATCAAGAAGGTAAAGATGTTAGAACAATCTTCAAGGATTCTAAAAATCGTATTTGGGTTGGATCTAACACCTCATTAAATGTATACTCTAGCAAGGGTAACTTATTAGCTGTTTTTGATGTTACTCCTTATAATTTAGAAGGGGACGTATTACAAAGTATTATTGAGGATCAAAATGGCGTTATCTGGCTTGGGACGAAAAAAAATCTATTTAAACTAAAAGAAAACTTAATTAGTCTACAAAATTCCACCTTCAGTAAACAATCTAATCATAATGCTAATTCCATTAAAATAAAAGGGGTAATACATATAGCCATAGGCAACCCTAATGAACTATGGCTAATAAGTAATGAAGGTAAACTCTTTAAGTTTAACACTAAAAGTAAGACGTATAGTGATTTCAAGCATATAGAATCTATCAATGATGTACTAATTACAGCTGTTATTGTTGACGACAATAATTTATGGTTAAGCTCTAGTAATGGAATTATTTGTTTGAATATTAAAAACAACAACACTAAAATATATTACAACACTGATGGCCTTCAAGACAATATGTTTCTAACTCGAAGCGCTTTTAAAGACCCAAAAGGGGTTTTGTATTTTGGAAACACAAAAGGGGTCAATTATTTCAATCCTAAAACCCTACAGAAGAAGAAGTCTCATGCTAAACTATATCTAAATGAAGCAGAAATCCTTAATCAACCTATTGATTCCATAATACCTTTACAGGTTGCTTCGGGGATTTACAATCTAGAGTCTTTAGTTTTAGAGAATACTCAATCTTCATTTTCGTTTCGGTTCTCTGCAATCGATAATATTCTAAATCCAAAATATTATTATGCATATCGTCTAAAAGGGTTTGATAAAGATTGGATTACAAATCATCCTGAACGCCTAGCTACCTACACAAATATTCCAGCCGGAGACTATACTTTTGAGGTAAAAGCAGGTACCAAAACAGACAACTGGAATATTTCAACGAAACAAATTAATATTTCAATAAAACAACCCTTCTCAAATAAACCGATTGCATATATCCTGTATTTATGTGTTATTTTACTGATTACCTACGCTACAAGACGTTGGTATTTACTGAAAAAGAAATTGCTTTTAGAAAAAGTAAGTCATAAAAAAGAGAACGAATTACATGATTTAAAAATGAATTTCTTCGCCAAAATGTCTCATGAAATTCAGACACCAATAACGCTAATCTTAGGGCCTATAGACAACATGCTTAGTCTTGCTGGGCAAAATGGAAACCTATTGCTTAAACAGCGTTTAAAAATCATATCAAATAATGCCAAACGTCTTTCTAAAATAGCAAGAGAGTTAACTTTAGTTAGAAATAAAGAATTGGGCACACTTCAGTTATTGGCAACAAAAAATAATCTTTGGGTTAATATTGAAGAAATTTATTTGTCTTTTAAAGAATTGGCAAGAATTAAACAAATAGACTTTGTTATTAATTGTCCTAAAAGTTTATTTGATACTTGGTACGACAAAGAAAAAATAGAACACATTGTATATAACCTGCTTTCTAATGCTTTTAAATTCACACCTAAGGAAGGCTACATACAACTAAATGTTGTTCCTACGAACTCCAAAAAATCAATTAAAATATCTGTAATTGATTCTGGCTCTGGAATTAAAAAAGAGGAATTAGACACTATTTTTGAATTATTTTACCAATCAACTATTGGTAAGAAAAACAAAGGATCTGGGATCGGGTTAGCGCTAACTAAAGAATTAATAGATTTACATAAAGGTAAAATAGAAGTCGAATCTATACCTAATGAAGGCACAACATTTACAGTAACTATTCCAATTACTGAAGGTGCATATGCTGAATCTGAAAGAATTACGACAAGTGATTCCGAAATTCCAAATACGAACACTAAACCTGAAACTGACGACGACAACTCAACAAACCAAGAAGAGTCAAGTTCTAATAAAAAAACGATTCTTATTGTTGAAGACAACTATGAATTACAATCGTTTTTAAAAGAGCTTTTAATACTAAAATACAATATTATCCTTGCCGAAAACGGAGAAGAAGGATATTACTATGCTAAAAGTAATTTTCCAGATCTTATTTTAAGTGACATTATGATGCCAAAATTAGACGGTATAGAGATGTGTAAGAAACTTCAAAGTGATAGTTTAACGAAACACATCCCTGTTGTTTTGCTGACCGCAAAAAACTCTACAAACTCTAAAATATTAGGTCTTAAATCTGGAGCTATAGAATATATAAACAAACCATTTAATACGAATGAATTATTACTGAAGGTGAAAAATATTATTGCTTCTAAAGAACATATTATCTCTAAATACAGAAAAGAAGCGATTAGTCATCCTGAGGTTTTGCTAGATAAATCTCAAGATGAACTTTTTCTTGAAAGTCTCGTTTCTAATATCAACTTAAGGTTGGAAGATGCTAATTTTAAATTGGAAGAACTCGCGGAGTCTTTAAACATGAGTTATTCTAGGTTATACAGAAAATGTAAATCTTTAACCGGAAGTAGTTTATTAGATTTTGTACGATTGCTTAGGTTGAAAAAAGCAGCCATTCTAATTGCAAAATATGGATTCAATATTTCTGAAGCTGCGTTTAAAACCGGATTTAATGACCCCAAATATTTTTCAAAATGTTTTAAGAAGCATTTTAAATTAACCCCTGGAGATTTTAAAAAAGAAGCACAAAAAACAGATATCAGTTCATACTTGAAAAAATATTCTATTGATGATTTGGATCATTAAAAGGATGTAATGAACTAGTGCAATAAATCAAAAAGCATTGATCTGTTGCACTACTCAGTACACTTCTCAATTCTCACCTCTTGCTTCTTTAGTATACACCTACTTCTGCTAAATGTGTAAAAAACACATCTTCTTCCGAATTATCATCATACCCACTTTTAACTGTAACTTTAAAATACTGAATAGTTATTGGAGTCGTTAATTCTATTAATTGTTTTGCAGTACCATCATTCAATATAAAATCACCAAGGCTTTCAAAATTTACACCATCTGCACTTGTTTCTATTGTGATGTCTTTTGGTCTTCCGTTATATTTAGCTGCTCTGTGCAAAAAGGTAAACCCTTTAATTTTTTGATCAATATTTAAGTTAACAGTAAAAGAATGTGGGTAATTTGGTTCTGAATCAGACCAATTCGAATGCCAATAGCTTTCACTATCAAGATCAATTGCATGTTTTGCATGCCCATTCTTCTTCCCTTCTCCATTAGTCTCTTCAGAAGAAGATTCCATAATCGTCCAATCGCTGGTTTTCTGTTCAATTATTTCAATCTCATCAATAATAAGATCCGATTCCTTTTTATTATTCTTGACAAATCCAAACCAAGAGTTTCCAGATTTAGATCCAATAAAAGTAACGGAATATGTTTGCGTTTCTAACTGAGTTCCAATAATATTTTCTGATACTATTTCAGTATTATCTCCTAGTGCAAATGAATAATCATTTGATGCTGTCTGATATTTAAATGTAACTGTATATTTTTTTCCTGCTTTGAAACGTACATTTTGCGGAATGGTCTGCACAACTAACCCTTTTACATCTTCATGTAATTTCAGAGACCATTTCCCTTCAATTACATCATCAATTTCTTTCCCATTCCACCCTTTTTGAGTGTAAGGAGCATGCAATTCTGCTAAATGAATCCTTGGGTCATTCGCCCCTCCTGCAGGACCTTTAACAAAAGGAAAAATTCCTGATGGCACCTGTTCAAAGTTTTCTGCAAAATAGAGGCTGTCTGCTTTTTTTGTTGGAGCAATCGCTTTTACTCTAATATTATCAAACAATACGTTACCATCTCCTTTCTCTGCACTTAAAAATAATTCAACATCTTCATGATGCTCTTCTACATCAAAATGCACATACATTCTTTGCATGTTTGTACCATGTTTACTATCAGCTAAAATATAATTTTCCCATAAAGAATTGATGGCATATGCTGATGTTGATGTGTTTTTTGTTTTCACAGCTAAAGTTGCTTTTCTGTTTTCTGTATTTACATAAACAGACGCGTAATAATGTCCTTTAGGCAACCTTTTAATTGCTTGACTTACCTCAGTCTTATCTCCTTTATCTATAGATAATTCATATTGTCCATTATCATTTCTTTTAACAGCTGTATTTGTTCCATTTAGCGTCCAATTATTTAAATCACTACTATTAAAACCTATGTTTTTCACCAACGAACCCTCTCCCCAAACCATGGTTTCTTTTTGCTGTTTCTTTTTAAAGAGTACATAAGGTGTTTTAGGCTTCGCTAAAAGTTCAATTTGATTATTCACTACAGAAATTTCTTTCTCATTAACCCTTCCTAGGTCTGTTAATTGATATGCATAAACAGTAGCGCTATTTTTCCATGAAGTTGGCAATTCCCAAGAAGAACTTCCTCCTTTATCATTCCAGTGATATAATTTCTCTGCAGTTTTAGGATCCCAAGGCAATAAATACGTCTTTCCTTTTAGCAATAGCTTACCATTCTTTGTAATGATTCTTTTTTCTGAATCGGTAGATACTTTTACACCGTCAGCAAAAGTGATGCTTTTTTCTTCCCATTTTTCAATAGGAAAATGCTGTAAATATTTAGTAGGTAAATTAATATCGAATGTGACATCTATACAATCATCATAATTAACTCTTCCTTGCCAACCTTCAAAATCTACCATTTCTGCACCCCCTAATAAAGGGTGTTTTGCAATCCATGTATCTTTTTGGTGATTTCTAATAAAACGAACAATTTTACTATTGTATCCTTTGATTGTTTTTCCTCCATATCTATAATCTACTGCCCAGTGATTCCAAACAGCATCATATTCGTGATCTTGTGGAAATTCTGTCGTATAGTACAACCCTAAAGAGTGAATTTCCCTTCCTAATTGTCTACTATCCCAGCTTCCTTTTGCATACCAAACATCTACATACAAAAAATCTAAAGCGGGCACTTGATCCTTCAATGATTTTATTCTTCTAAGTCTATTCCCTGAAACGCCATCATATCTTTTATTCATATAATAAGATTGATCTAACCAGTTCCACCCTTTTTTTTCTTTATCTATCAATGTTTCATTAAATGCTTGTGCTTCTGGATACGATTCTGTTCCATTGATATGAACACCAATTGATGTATTGTATTTTTTAGCTGCATTTGCTAACACATTTAACTCCTCTACCCCTCCTTGTTTCTGTCCAATATCTGCATAGTCTGGATGTTTAGAATCATGTCCTTCAGAACCATATCCTTTCAAAATCACATACTGTCCAAGTCCGTCGGTATTTAAATATACACGTTTGGTTTCCTCTAAAGATTTGGTAAATGGATTGGTAGCCTGACTCGCAAAATTCATCGGGATTCTTTGTACAACCATATTTGGAATTTTCTCTGAACCAACAGGTGTATTTAGAATATCTCTGTAAGCGATTGCTCCATCTTGCCAATCTACTATATTGTCATTATTAACGTCATTGGTAATCACAATTTTTAGTTCTGGCAAAGGACTTGGTTTTGTCATCCCTTTTGCTCTATAAATCCAAGAACCACTCCACACTTTAGTAGTTTTAACTCTATTATGTTTTGTTGTTTGCTTTTGTAAACGGATACTATCTGTCTTTTCTTGAACGGCGTTAGACCAAATTGCAGCAGCTAGTTTTTTTGTATTTACAATTGCATATAAATATCCTTTTGCAATACTATCTACCTGTGTTTTTTTAGTTACTTTTTGAAAAATATCTCCGGTTCCTATGACAGCTGTAAACATTTTTGAGCCTGAGAATTGCCCATTTTTATCAGTGCTTTTCACACTTAACAAACTATGATTAGGGAACTCAATAGTGTGAACTTTAAAAACACCGTTTTCAGTTATTGCATCAAATTTTAATGAAACGATATTTTTTTGAACCGAAATATGAAGTTTTAATTCTACATCTAATTCGGTAATTGTAAGCGTATACAGTATTTTGCTGTTTTCTGTTTTAGAGCTAACTTTTGGTGAATAGCTTTCTCCATTGATCAGCACACTACTTAATTGGTTCTCATTCGCAGATAGTATATCTCCTGATGTTTTCCACTGGTAGCTTACAATTCTAGGAAATGCTCCATCTACAGTTACGATTAACTGATTTGAATTCAATTTGGTTGCTTTTTGCGCTAGTGTACTCAAGGAAATACAACAACATAAAATTGACGTATATAACAATTTCATTTACTTAGTTTTATTATTTTTGATAGCTTGCCATTATTTTAGCAATTGTAATTTTTACAAACTTACCATTTCTTTTATTCTCATAAAATCGATCCATATAATAGCTGTAAATATTCATTACGCAAATATGTTTATTTTATCTCATTTTTTAGAGAAATTAATACTCAGAAAAGAGGACGTATTTCACAGGATTACCTTTTGACGAAATTATACACTTTTTTGACTAAAATTCACACCAAGTAGCTTCTAACAAACAGCATCCTAAAAGACAGAAATAAAAATCTATTTATTAAAATTAGCAAAGGAGAAATATTTCAGTATTCATTGCCGAACAAAAAAAAGGAAAACTATTGTACCATTTGGGAATGGTCTCGTACACCCTATATAGGCCACATATTTTTAAAATAGACTCAGAGGTGGCACAGAAAAATTTGGAGTTTTCAGGTATAACATACAGATACGTAAATCTCTTAGAAACAAATTTTTTAGAAGCAATTACTTTTAAAAATGAAAGAATAATAATGCAAATACATTTGTTTTGTTATTATACTCCTCTTTTTTGCATAAAAGCTCCACACTAACTAAGACGTGCATGCAATATATTTGTATATATGATTGATAAAAACACATTATTTAGTTTGACGAATAGTAAGATGAAAAAAATTCTATTTTTCATCCTCTTATTTTCAGCTACAATGGTCCAATCACAAACAGATCCTTGGACGAATCTATTTTTAGAATGGAACAATACTCAAGGTAATTCAGGTACCGGAGTTATACGCTCAATTCGTGTTGATCCAAGCAGTTCAAATACAGCAATTATTGGGGCTTCTACAGCAGGAATTTGGCGCACTACCAACAATGGACAAGATTATTCATTTGTATCAGGAGGGGTTCCAGAAGTAGAATGGGTAAACCAGATCATATATAGCAGGTCTAATCCTCAAGTTGTTTATGCAAATACAGACATAGGAGTTGTAAAGTCTATAGATGGCGGGGTTAACTGGGCTTATACCGGATTAAAAAAAACAAAACCAGCTAGATATGGAGATTTAAATTGGTTAGATGTACCAAGAAATAATAGTGATATCGTTTACGCCACTACAGAAGAGTCAGGGACTTACAGTATTCATAAATCGACAGATGGCGGTACTAACTGGTCAAAAATGTATCAAACTACCAATAAGTTATGGGACATGCGCATAAAACCAAACGATGCCAATACTGTTTATATATTAGAACAAGTAGGTAATTGGATAAACTTTAAAAAGTCTACCAATAGCGGCGATTCATTTAGCACCATAAATAGTGGGTACCCTTCAAACATAAGCACACAGGCGCATAGAGCGCGAATAGCAACAACACCAGCCAATAATAGTGTTGTATATATAGCCGTTGGTTTTAACGGAGGAGGTACTAATGATAAGATATCATTTTTCAAATCTTCCAATAGTGGTGATTCATTTACGAAGAACTGTTGTGGAAACCCTAATAATCCATTAGAATATGCTACAGGATCCACTGATTTTCTTTCAGGCACTTCTCATATAGCGCAAATAACGTGGAATTTTGCTTTTACAGTCTCAGAGACCGATGAGAATTTTTTGGTCTGTGGTGCTAATAAAGTAAAAGTAAGTACAGATAGCGGAGCTACATGGAGTTTTGATCGCTCAGGACAAGTCGTTACAGGAAATCAGTATGACAACTATGCATCAAATGATGCTCATAGAGGTGTACATGGAGATCATCATGGGTTATCAGTAAGTGGTAATCATATATGGAATGGAAATGATGGCGGAGTTTATTTGTCTACAGATGGCGGAACGACTGTTATTAAAGATGTTACAGAAGGATTAGGTATTCAAGAGCTATGGGGTTTTGGACAATCCTTTAAGAATGATATTATGGCTGTGGGATTAAACCACAATCAAATATGTATTCGAGATGATACTGTTTATGGAGGTTGGATAGGTTTTAACGGAGCCGACGCCATGTGCGCTAACGTAAACCCAATAGATGATAAATTTCTTTACACCCACCCTTGGGGAGATGAAAAAGTTACGCGTTCTTTGGTTAGTAAATCAGGGCATACTATCAAGTCATTGGGTATTAGCCTTGGATATATCACATTAGATAATCTTGAATTTCATCCTCATCAATACTATACCATATATGGGAATGATTATAATATTAGAAACGATGGGTATAAAATGGTTAAGAGCACAGATAATGCATCAAGCTGGAGGGTTGTAAATGATTTAACCTCTCAAGGAGCCAATGCCATATCTATAAAAGCAAGTTTTGCAAATGCAAACTATGTGTATGCCGTTGTAGAACCTAATAAAATTTTAAAATCAATAGACGAAGGAGAAACATGGGTAGATGTAAGTCCTCCATCATCTTTAATCAGTACGCTTCCTTTAGGAAAAGTAGCCGTAAGTGATAAAAATCCTGAGCACATTTGGGCTTCTATAAAAACAGTATCTGTTAGAAAAGCAATTCTATCTACAGATGGAGGCGAAACATGGAGTGATTACTCTACAGGGTTACCTCAGCAAAAAATTCATTCTTTAATCTATCAAAGAGGTAGTGATGATATTTTATATTTAGGTACTGGACTTGGTATTTATTATAGAAAAGCAGGCATGTCTCAATGGGAATTATTCGGAACAGGAATGCAAGCATGTAAAACTTCGTTTGTACATATTAATTATGCGAAAGGAAAGTTAAGAGTTGGTACATCTAGAGGTTTGTGGGAAAATAATTTATTAGAGCGAACTGCACCTAAAGCAAATATGACCGCTGACAGAGTGTTCTATGAAGAGGAAAATCCAGTAGTTCAATTTGCTGATTATTCTGTGGTAGATGAGAGTGCTACATATCAATGGGAGTTTCCTGGAGGAACGCCTTCAACTTCAACAGAAGAAAGACCAACAGTAACTTATAATAATGCTAACGAAAATAGTTTTAATGCAAGGCTTACTGTAACAGATTCGCGTGGAACGAGCACGCAAACACTACCGAATTTTATTCAATATAAACCTGCAATTCCTGTACCAACTGTTCACTATACAGATAGCGAGGAAACTAAAAATGAAGATGGCGCTGCAATAAATGCAATTGATGGAAATACGGGTACATATTGGCATTCGGAGTGGTCGGCTGGAAGCAACCCCCTTCCACACGAGATTCAGATAGACTTACTAGAACAAAAAGAAATAACAGGACTTACTTATTTACCTAGAAATCATGCGAATGGTAGAATAGCAAATTATGAGGTTTATGTAAGTAATGACCCTGATAATTGGGGAGATGCTGTAGCAACAGGTACGTGGTCAAACTCAGTCGCTTTAAAAACAGCTGTTTTTCCAACAAAACTAGGTAGATACTACAGACTTATAGCTTTATCTACAGTTAATGGAGATCAATTTACCAGTGCTGCTGAGATTAATATTATTGAAAAAACATCTGGTATGTCTATTTACTATGTGGATAGTGAAGAAACAGTTTCTGAAAACTCCCCTGCTTCTAAAGCTATTGATGGGAATCCAAATTCGTTTTGGCATTCTAAGTATGGAGGCGGAATAGATCCATTACCTCATGAAATTCAAATCCTTCTTCCTGAAACAATAGACATAGAAGGGTTCACCTATTTACCAAGACAAAATCAATCTAATGGTAGAATAGCAAATTACGAAATTTATGTAAGTACTGATCCTGATAACTGGGGAGATGCTGTAGCAACAGGCACTTGGAGTAATTCAATAAATATTAAAACAGTAAGTTTTACGCCTAAATCAGGAAGATTTGTCAGATTAGTTGCTCTCTCTGAAGTGAATGGAAACCAATTTGTAACTGTGGCTGAAATAACCGTTATACAAAGTACTTTAAGCACTAATGGCACTGATTTTAATCAACCAACAATAACAGCTTTTCCTATTCCAATGAAAAACAAATTGAATGTGAATTTTGATGGAAACACAAATTTAATAGGGGGATTAATTAAAGTTCAATTAATAGATATTAGAGGAACTGTTGTATTCAGCAAGAAATTAAAATATGCTAATACTATTGAAATTAATACTGAAAATTTTTCTGATGGAATTTATTTTTTAAATGTTTCTAACAGGGACTATAACAAAACACTAAAAGTTATTAAAGGCAATGTCTTATTGGATAAAGCAGATGTGATTGACAGCAAACAATAGAACAAATCTGTAGAAATCACAACAGCAACCTACTGGTTTAAAGGAGTAACCCTGACTTAAAACTGTAAAAAAACGAATTTTATTATTTATGAAGCACCTAAATCTAAACTTGACATATAGAGATATTAATCTCTTAATTATCCCATTTGTCATCTGTGTTTTATTTGTTTTTTTTACTGGAAATAACGAAGTTTATTCAGATATCACAACAAATTCAGGAGTTAATCACACAATAAATCACTCTTTAAATAACAATCCAATTAATAAAAATGTAGGCCCAGGTATTTCAGAAACAGATTACAACCCCAACCAAGTAGGAGACATTTTGAGTCAATATGATACTGGCAAGGCAATAAGCGCTGTGGTGATGCACGATGGCTATTTATTTGTGCCAATGGGAGCAGATCATGGTGGAGGTGCTGGCGCTGGCGCTTTTGCTTTTTTTGACATCTCTGATCAAACTGATCCAAAAGTGGTTTTTGATTCAAGAAATTATCTGAGCAAGTATCATAATGAAAACACTCTAGATTATGTTGGTAATTGGGCGGAAATACATTCACTTCCTGTAATAGGAAATCAAATGATTATTTCTGAAAGAGATATAGATAAAGGAGGTTTTTCAATTTTTGACACTTCAAATTTATATGATGGAAACCCAAATACGCAACCAGAAACTATCAGTCGATATTTTTACCCTGGAGTTACGAACCCTACAAATTATGATGGATATTCTTTTTCGCTAGCGGTTAAAGGAGGTCGCTATGTATACTCTCCAACAGGAACTTACGGCTTGTATATTACAGATATTTCCAATCCCGCTTCTCCTCTATTTGTAGCGCATCTAACGTCATCTCAACTTTCAGCTATGAACCCACGTTCTGCTGTTATTTTAGGAGATTTACTCCTTCTTACTGAAGCAAATAATAGTTCGAAATTACTTGTAATGGATATCACTGATCCAGAAAATCCGGTAAGAATCAATTATAAAAGTGATTTTAATCTAGGGTATCAAGGTTTCTTTTATGGCACAGAATTTTTTACAACAGCTGCTAATTTAGGGATTAGATCTTATGACATTACCGATCCAACCAATATCACAACAAAAATATACAATGCCGATGTTGGAAATCAGTTATTTAACCCTGAGTATGGCTTCGGAAAGGACAATAATATATTCATTGGGCATTATCCAGGATTAACTAAATGGGATTTAAACAATCCCGAAACAGCAATTGCACGCTCCGAACCCATAAACCCATCTTCTGATGATTATGCTTTTATTACGCCTTTGGGTAATACCGCCGTTATAACGAGTGACCATAATCATTCGAATAAACTTAATTTTGGTATACATGAAGCAAGTGCTGATCGATTAGCCCCTTCTGCAAATAATGTTTACCCTGTAAATAATAGCACCTTAGTAAGTGTAAATGCAAGTATGGGTATAGGATTTACAGACTTCATAGATCCGTTGTCTTTAAATACCGATGCAATTCAGTTATTAAATTTATCAACAAATGAAGTAGCTGATGGGGTATTCAGTCAAATGTTTGGAATTGTTAATTTTAGCACTACAAACCCTTTAGATATAAATACCACCTATGAAATTGTTCTTAAAAGTGGAGGCGTTAAAGATTGGTCTGGAAATCCAATTTTAAATGACATTGTTGTTTCTACATTTTCTACAGGAAGTGTAATCCAATCTATAAAACCTCCAAAAATCAATGTTCCAAGTCAAATTTTAGTTGGAGAAACAGCACAATTTAGCATCGATTTACAAGGTGAAGACGTGAGTAATTTCACGTTTGCTTGGGACTATGGTGATGGATCACCTCAAACTCAATTTAGCACCGATTTAACATCCAGTCATCAATATGATACAGGAGGTAATTTTTTAGTAAAACTAATTGTCAAATATCTTGAAAATGGAAAGATTATAAATCTTACAGAAATACAAATTGTTTCAAATCCTGTTACCGACAAACTGCCTTCACAAAGTTCGAAAATTATTTTTGATGCCGTAAATAACTTAGTATGGAACGTGAATCCTGATAATAATTCAATATCTGCCATAGATGCTTCAAATTATAATTTGATTTATGAAATCTCTGTAGGCGATACGCCAAAATCGTTGGCAATGACATCTAGCGGAACATTGTGGGTCGTAAACAACGGCAGTTCAAATATCTCAATAGTAGATACTAGCAATGGACTCTTGTTAAATACAAAATCACTACCACATGGTAGTAACCCCGTTAGTATCTTAATAGATAACATTGCTGATGTAGCTTATGTTTCTTTACAAAGCACTGGAGAAATTCTTAAAATAGATACCACAAATGCATCTGATTTAGAAACATTAAATGTTGGACCATGGCCAGGAGATTTGGCGTTAGATGCCCAAAGAAATAACCTTTGGGTTGCTAGGTTTATTTCTAGTGAAGATTCCGGAAAAGTATCTGTTATCAATACAACTGATTTTACTGTAAAAGAAATTGTCTCTTTAGCAATCTCTCAAACAGCAGATGGCCCTACTAATGGAAGAGGGTTGCCAAATTATTTGGGAGCTTTATCAATTTCCCCTGATGGTTCGCAACTGTTTATTCCATCAAAAAAAGACAATATAAAAAGAGGAACAACAAGAGATGGACTACCACTTACATTTGAAACAACTGTAAGAAGTATGGGTGCTCAAATAAACTTAGAAACTAATGAAGAAAATAGCAACAATCGTATAGATTTTGATAATAATGATTTTGCCAATTCCTCTGTATATAGCCCCAATGGTAATCGACTATTTGTTACTACAAACGGTACAAGTAGCATTTGGATTATAGATGCTTTTAATTTAGACAATCGATCTGAAATAAACTCTGGAGGCGATGCTCCCGATGGCATGGTAATTAGTCCTGACGGCACCCAATTATTTGTTCATAATTTCATGAGCCGTTCGGTTACGATATTCAATTCTAATTTGGTTTGTAATACTGCATGTGGTTCCATAAATCAAATCGGAAAAACCATCGTTGTTACTACTGAAGAATTAGCTACAAATGTACTTAATGGTAAAAAACTTTTTTACAATTCTAGTGATCCTAGATTGGCTCAAGATGGGTATATGAGTTGTACTTCTTGTCATTTGAATGGTGGACATGATGGTCGTGTTTGGGACTTTACAAATTTAGGTGAAGGACTTAGAAATACGATCGATTTAAAGGGTAAAGGACGGAAAGGTCATGGAAGACTGCATTGGTCTGGGAATTTTGACGAAGGCCAAGATTTCGAAAATCAAATTAGAAATTTCAGTTTAGGAAGTGGTTTGATGGATACCGGAAATTTCAATGCTAAAGAAGATCCTTTAGGGGTTCCTAAAAAAGGTGTAAGTAAAGATTTGGATGACTTAGCAGCATATATTTCTAGTTTGAATAAAGTAGAAGAAAGTCCATATACAAACAATGGAAACTTAACAGAAGATGCTGAACTCGGAAAAATAGTATTCAAAAACAACTCATGTATTAGATGTCATGGTGGTGAAGATTTTACGGATTCTCCGAATAACAATCTGCATAACATTGGAACTTTAAAACCAACATCTGGCTTCCGGTTAAATAATGAATTATTAGGCTTAGACACACCTACTTTAAGAGGTCTTTGGTATACAAAGCCTTATTTACACGACGGATCTGCACAGACCCTTGAAGCGGCTATTAACGCACATAGTAGTGACATAGACAAACCTGATTTAGGAAGTGTAGAAATGAATAACCTAGTAGCATATCTAAAGCAAATATCAAATGATGAGTGCTTAGTAACCCAAGGCGAACCTTGTAATGATGGAAACCCTGACACCATAAACGATGCGTATACCGATAATTGTGAATGTGAAGGAGAGCTTGTGGATGAAGTCTGTAATGCAACAGGTGAAATTCTTTATCAACGGTGGGAAAATATACCAGGAAGTATAACATCTAATTTAACCTCAAGTCCAAGCTATCCAAACTTCCCGGATGTTGAGTATACTGTTACTGGACTTATAGAGGTTGGTGAGGGTACTGGAGAAGTTTATGGTTCAAAGTTTTCAGGTATTTTATGTGTGCCAGAAACAGGAGACTATACCTTTTGGGTTTCTGGTGACGATTACACAGAAATATATTTAAGTACAGATAGGTATCCTTCCAATGCAGAAATGATTGCCTCAACACAAGGATGGACAGATTTTAGACAATGGACAAGAAGGTCGTCACAAGAATCTGCTTCTATCCTATTAAATAAAAATAAAGAATACTATTTCTATGTACTTCATAAAGAAGGTAATGGAGGAGATCATTTAAGCGTAGGGTGGAGAAAACCTGGAGGTATTATAGAAAGACCAATGAGCGCAAGCTATTTTAGTAAGCCAGAAAATTTATCTGCTAACAATTGTAATATTAACCCATTTGTTTCAGTAAATGGTTCAATATTATCAGCAAGTAACTTTGTTCAATCAGCTTCAAATGATACTGTATCATTTGAACCAGAGCCTGAAGATTTGGATACAAGTGGTACTTGGCAATGGTATGGTCCACAAAATTTTGCTGCAACAGGGAAAGACATTACGCTTGAAAATATTACAAAAGAGCAAGAAGGGGTCTATACAGTATCTCATACAAATTCTTTTGGTTGTACCTCTATTGAAAATTTTTATTTAGAGATAGAAGATAGCAGTTTAGATGTTAAAGACATTAATGCCTTTGATTTTTTCAAAGTCTACCCTAACCCAACACAAGATATTTTGGTTTTAGAAATGAATAACGCTTTTGTTAGTCGTACTGCAAAGATTGACCTATTAGATATTACTGGGAAATCTATTTTGCATACTAAAACGTTGTCTTTTGATCAAAAGAATACAATTACACTAAAAACAAGTACCTGGGCAAAAGGTGTTTATATCCTAATAATAAATACCGAAAATAAAAAAATAATCAAAAAAATAATCAAGCAATAAAGTACCTTAAAATGAATAATACAAAACCAATATTAGTGATTTTAACAGCAGGAATGAGTTGGTGTTACGTATAGTTAATACAAAGAAACGGCACAAAAAGAGATTAATAAATTGAAAGATAACGGAGTATATCCACCAAAAATATGGACCTAATATGAACGCAGAAACTATAAAATCTATTTTTAGCGAGTTCGACCATAAATCAAATTATGTAAGTCATTCAGAATTAAATTCTGGGCATATCAATGATACTTTTTTAGTAAAATCTGATGGTAATAAGGACTACATTCTTCAAAGAATTAACCATGACATCTTTAAAGATGTTCCTGGATTAGTGAATAATAAAGTCTTAACAAGCATCCATATAAGAAGTAAATACCCAGCCCTTTCTGAAGCAGCGTTAAGTAAAAAGGTATTGTGTTTTGTAAAAACGAAAGACACCGGTTTATATTACTTAAAAAAAGATGGAAACTTCTGGAATGTAATGATTTTTATTGATGATAGCATTACATACGAAATTGTAGTTAACGAAGAAATCGCTTACGAAGGAGGGAAACTTTTAGGAGAGTTTTTAAACCATACTTCAGACTTTGATAGTAGCTTATTAATAGATGTAATTCCGAATTTTCATGATATGTCTTTTCGCTACAAACAATATGCATCGGCCATTCAAAGTGCGTCATATAGTCGTTTAAAAAAAGCAGCTAAATACATAAAAGTAGTCGCAGACTTAAAGAGTGAAATGCATATTCTTCAAGAATTAAAAGAAGCTGGAGAAATTCCTGTAAGAGTTGCCCATAATGATACTAAGATCTCCAATTCTCTTTTTGATAAAGACAATAAAGGTATTTGTATGATAGATACAGATACAGTAATGCCAGGAATTATTCATTATGATTTTGGTGATGCCATTAGAACAATTTGTAATACTGCTGCAGAAGATGAAAAAGACTTATCTAAAGTTGAATTTAATATAGAATATTATAAAGCGTATGAAAAAGGGTTTTTAGAAAAAACAAAGGACTCTTTATCACCTATCAGTCTTAAATATTTGCCTTTAGCAGCAAAAACAATGATTTTTATAATGGGCCTTCGCTTTTTAACAGATTATTTAAACAATGATATCTATTACAAAACTAATTACTCAGAACACAATTTAGACAGAACTAAGAATCAATTTAAATTAATTGAAAGTTTTTCTAAAAAAATAATAAATAATGTATAAATATTAATGCAAAACGGAGCCTTGATTCTTTAAAATAAAACTAAAAAAAAGAGTATGATAAAATACTTTATTGTTAAATATCGCCTTGAAATATTATTATTTTCTCTATACATGTCTATTTTTTTGTTAGCCCTCTGGATATTCAATTAATGTTTTATATAAAATATTTTTTAGATTAAAAAAACAATTCCTAACCCAAAAAGAATGACTATTACATCAAAATATTACTATTTTTTTCGCGATTTGGGGAGATAAAATTAAAAGTTGTAGGAAGCAATAAATCTTAAAAATATAGCATCTCTTTTTTTTAGTATATTACAACTAAAGAATTATTTGCTAGAAGACATAAAGCATTCATCAACAGGAAAACAGCATTACATACCATTTGGTTTTTAGAAACCATTAATTAAAACTAGAACAATGTTAAAAAGTACAATAGACAAAGCCACAAGTTTCGAAAGAAGATATGAAAATATCGGAACCGTAGTTTTTGAAGATGCAACATCAGCATCAAAAGCGATCGCGTTAGAAATTGCAACCCTTATTAAAGTAAAACAATCTCAGAAAAAACCCTGTGTTCTAGGTTTAGCAACAGGATCTTCTCCTAAAGGATTGTATGCGGAATTAGTACGATTACATAAAGAAGAAGGGCTAAGTTTTAAAAACGTGGTGTCTTTTAATCTAGATGAATACTATCCTATGGAGCCAGATTCTGTAAATAGTTATGTGCGTTTTATGCAAGAGCAATTATTTAATCATATCGATATTTTATCAGAAAACTGTTACGTACCAGATGGAACATTAACTAAAAAAGATATTCGGGATTATTGTAATCAATATGAATCAAAAATTGAAGCTATAGGCGGAATCGATTTACAAATCCTCGGAATTGGTGGAAATGGTCATATTGGTTTTAATGAATCTGGTTCACTTCAAAATTCTAAAACACGCTTAGTAGCATTAGATCATATTACAAGAGTTGCAGCAAGTGGAGATTTCTCTGGATTAGAAAACACCCCTAGAACTGCAATTACTTTAGGAGTAAAAAAGATAATGGAAGCAAAAAGAGTCATTTTAATGGCTTGGGGAGAAAGTAAATCTAATATTATAAAAAATTCTGTAGAAGACGAAGTTACGGGTTTAGTACCCGCTTCTTATTTACAAGAACATAGAAATGCTACATTCATTTTAGATCAGGCAGCTTCCTCAAAACTGACTAGAATCAATACCCCTTGGTTAGTAGAAAAAATTGTTTGGACAGAACAATTAATTAGAAAAGCAGTTTTAAGTTTGGCGCTTCATCTAAAGAAACCAATTTTAATGTTAACAGATGCTGATTACATAGAAAACGGAATGAGTGATTTACTAGCTGATTCTGGACCTGCATATGACACCAACATATTGATATTTAATAAATTACAGAATACAATTACAGGTTGGCCTGGAGGAAAACCAAATGCAGAGGATGGTAAAAGACCAGAAAGAACAGAGCCGGCAAAAAAGCGTGTGTTGATTTTTAGTCCACATCCAGATGATGATATTATTAGTATGGGTGGAACTTTTAAAAGACTGCATGAACAAGGTCATGAAGTACATATTGGCTATCAAACCTCAGGAAATATTGCTGTTGCAGATGATGAAGCACTTCGTTTTGCAAGTTTTGTATGTGATTATAATGATAAGTTTGGTATAGAAAATACAGAAGCTAAAAACATTTACAAAAAAGCAGCGGAATTCTTAAAGAATAAAAAATCTAGCGAAATAGACACTTCTGAAGTTAGATATATTAAAGGATTAATTAGAAAAGGAGAAGCAAGAGCAACTTGCCATTTTATAGGCATTCCAGATTCTCAAATTCATTTTATGGAACTCCCCTTCTATGAAACAGGTGCCATAAAAAAGAATCCAATGGGTGTTTTAGATGTGCAAATTACATCCGATTTAATTGAGAAAATCAAACCACATCAAATTTATGCAGCAGGTGATTTAGCAGATCCTCATGGAACCCATAAGGTTTGTTTGGATGCAATTTTTCAAGCAGTAAAGGATTTAAAACCAAAAAAATTCATGAAAGATTGTTGGGTTTGGTTGTATAGAGGTGCATGGCAAGAATGGGGAATTGATGAGATTGAAATGGCAATTCCTATGGGGCCAGATCAAGTTTTAGAAAAAAGAAAAGGAATCTTTAAACATCAATCTCAAAAAGATGGTGTTGTTTTTCAGGGTGCAGATAGTAGAGAATTTTGGCAACGTGCAGAAGATAGAAATCATGAAACAGCAGAGGTATATGATCAATTAGGCTTGTCTCATTATGCAGCTATGGAAGCTTTTGTAAGGTGGAAATATTAAAGGATAAAATAACATTATTAAAATAAATTTCAGAAATAGCAGGGCTAATTAGCGGTAAAATCACTGATAATTTAACACCTATAGATCTTGTGAAATTTACTTCAGCTTAAGGAGCATTCATACAAAAACTACAGTTGTAGTTGGCAGAGGTGCTCCATTCTGGTAAAATGATTCTAATTTAGCTTTCTTACAATCCCAACTGTAACGGTTGCTGTGCTCAGATGGCGGTGTTGTTTTAACAGCTGCTTGTGATCATGTAGAATGGAAGCTTTCAAATTATTGAATTTATATTCATAAAAACACCTATCTGTAGGTGTAACTTTCTCGTTATGTCGTGTATGAGGCTCTTCTCTAAAAACGAATAATTTAGATAGGTTTAATCCTGAAAAAAAGATGATTTAAAGCGCTTAGAATTAGGTCCTATTTTGGAACTAATTTTCCAACTGTAATTTCTATTTTTAAAATATTGCGTTACGTAGATTCAAATTTTTACTTGTAACTCATCGTATGAGCTAGCTATTTCTTTTTTAAAGAATATTAATTTTCATCAATTGAATTAGAAAGTCTTAAATAAAAATAAAAAAGAACGCTATAAAAGATGGAAAATACAGCTCTCGAAATTAAACCAGATATTATAATTACATTCAGGTATTCGTAATTCCAGTAAGTTGTCAATGAAAAAAGTAAGGTATCGAAGCTTACAACAATAAGCATGGTTAATAAAATTCGCAAGAATAAGAATCGCATGAGTTTGGACACATATTTAAAAACGACTATGACTAACAAAGAATCTACAAATATTACTAGAGAACCCACTATTAAATCAAATGTACTATTCTCAAAAACAGAAGTAGAGGCATTAAATGGAACCTCTAGCCCTTCTTTTAAACCCCAACTGAATGATTGTATAAGAATTACCATTACCACGTTCATAGCTAACAAAGCATATATAGCCTTAGTTGCTTCAGCAGCACCCTCTTTTACAAATATAACTAATAAAGCAAAAATAATTGCGGTAAAGAAAATGGAGGAGCCTGGACTGACAATAATGCTATCGGTAATAAAAATAGGGAAATCACTAGACAGAAATACCTGTATGAATTGGAAAAATACCATGCACGCAAATAATACTCCAATTCCCAACTGTCTTCGGAAATGAAATAGTAAAAACATTATAAAAGCAACTAAGGTACCTTGTAAAAACAAGAAGGCTATATGACTGTAATTCATTGTTTAAAGATAGTTATTAAAAGTGTTTAAAAAAGACTTTTATCCATAAATATCCTGATACGTAAAATAGAACTAAAAATTATTTAGGATATTAAAGAGAGAGAAAAATCAGATTTAGTACTGATGCAGTTTTACAAGAAATAAAAAAACAAAAACCAACCTACAAAGGCCTACAAACAAAGAGTTCTATAGCTTTTTAAATGAAAATAGCCGCTTCGAAAAGCGGCTATTTGCGGTCTGGACGGGATTCGAACCCGCGACCTCCGCCGTGACAGGGCGGCATTCTAACCAGCTGAACTACCAGACCGTTGCTCTTGGCGGTTGCAAATATAAGTTAGTTTTTTAAATTACCAAAATTTAGTGCATAAAAAAAGCTTCTCAAAATGAGAAGCTTTTTGCGGTCTGGACGGGATTCGAACCCGCGACCTCCGCCGTGACAGGGCGGCATTCTAACCAGCTGAACTACCAGACCGTTGCTCTTGGCGGGTGCAAATATAAGCTAGTTTTTAATACTCACAATAAAAATTACAAAAACTTTTTTCTGCTAATTATGTAATTGGATAACACTGAAGAAAAGCCTTCATTAATAGCTACCGGAACATAATCTATTTGATACTGCAAGCATTTTATTTTCAACTCATTAAAGTAATCTTCAACAGTATTCTTGTAATTTTTTTTTATATTTTCTGCATAGATATTTAATTCTTCTCCCGTCTCAACATCAACAAATTTTTTAGGAGAATTCCCGAAATCAAAATCTAATTCATGTTTTTTATCATAGGTATGAAATAAAACAACCTCATGTTTATTGTATTTTAAATGACGTAATGTATCAAATAACGCTTCTTTATTGGTGGTGGTCTGAAACATATCTGTAAATAAAACAATCAAGGACCTTCTATGGATATTCTCAGCAATCTCATGTAAATATTGATAGGTTTCAGTTGCAGTTGATGATTTTGAATTCAAGACACTCTCTAATTGATGTAAAATCATTTTCCGATGCCGATCACTTCCCTTTTCTGGCGCATAATACTCATACGAATCTGAATAGACACTCAACCCTATTGCATCTCTTTGTCTTTTTAATATTTCTGCTAAAGAAGCAGCTGCAATTACAGAAAAACCAATCTTATTTAATCTATCTATGGTTTGATTTTTTATAACTGGATAGTGCATAGAAGCCGAATTGTCAATTATAATATGACAGCGTAAATTGGTTTCCTCTTCATACTTTTTAGTATACAACTTTTCTGTTTTCGCAAATAACTTCCAATCAATATGACGTGTGCTTTCTCCGTTGTTATACAATTTATGCTCAGAAAACTCTACAGAAAACCCATGAAATGGACTTTTGTGCATGCCTGTAATAAAACCCTCTACAACCTGTTTAGCAAGTAGCTCTATATTACCAATAGAATGTTTCTCTAGTTGATTTTCTAAATTCATTACTTATTAATTTCTTGAGCTCTAATTAAATTATCAGTAGTCTGCAACAACTTCATTTTAAGAATTGGGTTGTAGTTTGGGTTTTCCTCAAAAAAGCGTTGTAAAATTTCAAAAGCTTCTTTAGAATTGTATCTCCCAACAGAACTACTTAACCATCTTTTAGGAAAAAAAATATCTCCTGTTAATTGAATCTCTTCTAAAATATCTAAACAGGATTTAAAATGTTTTATTCCTGATTTTTGTCTCAACGGATGGTGTAAATTACTTAATGCTGTTTGCACCCAAGATTCTTTCTCTCTATTTTCTTTTTTCAATAAACCAATCATAAACGCATCTCTTTCCGACGCTTTATCAGACAACGTAGGCAACATCCATTTAAACCGCTTTAACCTGTCTGGATTGCTAATTCTAGTTACTTGCTCTATAAGGATTTCTGTCGCTTTAGGGTGCTTATATATTGCTAGTTGTGACGCCAAACCTTCAAAATCATTCTCACTAATATACAGGTTGTTAATCTTCTTTTTCTTTGTCCATAATTGATACAACGTTTCTGTTCCTTTTTGAGAAATTGCTATTGAACGATACAAGCCAAAGATTGTTCTTTTTAGATTTCTTGAAATGTCTTTTTCTAATAAAGCAAGAATATGAATGTCATTACTTACACTTACTTTCGTTCTTTCTTCTTCAGTTAAAAAATTCCAAAATATGTTTTGAATTCTTCCTGATAAGTAATTTGTAATTAATTCATTTTCTTCATTTTGTATTGCTTCGAAATAGTGATAGTACAATTCTAAAGAACCAATTTTATAATTTAAAAAATTCTCATATAAATTAATGTACGCATACCCTCTTGCCAAGTCCTCTTTTATAGCACTATAAAATTGAATGGTGGCTTTATCAACAGGAAAAACTCCATATCCAAAACCATTATAATTATAGATAATGCTCTTCGGTTTTTCTAACCCAATTGCAGCATTAAAGGCAAATTCTTTATCTGATAAGGTAATCTCAAAAGTTTTTATTTCATTCTCATACACAAAACCAATACTAAAAGATTGTGTCCATAATTTATCCGTTCCATCTTCTGCTTCTTGACTAATTTTAAATGAACTAACCTTACCTTCTTTATACGCTATCTCATCAGAAATTAGTGGCCTTCCTGATGCATTCACCCAAACTTCGCTCCATTTTTTAATGTCTTTTGGCGACTTTTTATCAAGAATAGAAACCAGCTCGTTCCAATCCGCATTTCCATTAGCGTAGGTTTTTATATACGCCTGCATCCCTTCTTTAAAGGCTTCTTTTCCTAATATATATTCTAATTGACGCATCATAATAGGTGCTTTATTGTAGATAATTCTACCATATAATGACCCTGCGTTTTTTAAATTATCTAAATTTTGTCGTATTGCATTTGTTCCTTGCGTTCTGTCTTCTGAGTACGCACTTGGGTAATGTGCCATCGCAAATTGCAGCCCATGGTTTACCTCTGGAAAAACTGGATTCATGATTTTATCTGCCATAAAATTCGCAAACACCTCTTTCATCCAAACATCATTAAACCACTTCATAGTAACCAAATCTCCAAACCACATATGAGAAGTTTCATGCGCAATCAACTTTGCTCTTCCTAACTTTCTGTTTTGTGTAGCGTTTTTATCTAAAAACAAAGAGGATTCTCTATATTGTATTGCTCCAATATGTTCCATTCCTCCATATTGAAAAGGCGGGATTGCAGCAAAATCCATTTTTTGAAATGGAAACTCATAAGCTGTATATTCTTCTAAATAGTCAAGAGATTTTTGATGAATATTAAATATCTCATCAACGCTTTCTTCTATTTTCTCTTTGTTATTTTCTCGATACAACAAGCGCATGTCAAAAGCGCCAGGATTTTGAACCTCTTCGCTAAATTTCCCAGCGACAAAAGAGAATAAATAGGTGCTCATTTTATCCGTTTCATTAAACCTGTGCTCAATAAAATCTCCCTTTTCAATTTGTGCTGTTTCAAAAGCACCACACAACACTTTCCATTCTTTAGGCGCGGTAATGGTCAATGTGTAATTGGCTTTTATATCTGGCTGATCAAAACAAGGAAACAACGTACTAGCTCTATCTGGAACCAACAATGTGTACAGAAATTCATCATTTCTATTTAAAGACATTTCTCCTGCATCAAAAGAAATTTCAACAATATTATTCCCTTTCTTTAAATATTTTTTTGAGATAATAAGATGCTCATTTTTATGCTCAACCTCAATATTTTTAGCATTTACAACAACAGATTTGATGTTTGACTTCTCCTCATTAAAATCTAAAATCAAATCATTTGTCAAGTCATTAATTGTAACAGATAAATCCAATTTACTTGGAATTACTTCAGATTTTAATGCTGGAATATCAAAAGTTAACGCGTATTTTACATCCTCAACCTGCAGCTTTCTATAGGCTGCCAACTCATATGAAATTCCTTTTTCAATTAAATTAACCGAGCCTTGTTTTTCTTGACAAGAAAAGAATAAAGCGATCAAAAGAAAAACAGCAAGTACTTGTTTCATATAGCGTTGATTTAAGTTCTAAAAATAAAAAAAGGTTTGACCATAGCCAAACCTTTTGTAATAAGTTATTCTTAAAAGTAATTTAAGACTACATTGCTGCATCAATTTTACCTGTATACACATTCTTAGGTGCAACTCCTACTTGCTTATCTATAACCTCTCCGTTTTTGAAAATTAAAACAGTTGGAATATTACGAACACCATACTTAGCAGCAAATTCTTGATTCGCATCAACATCTACTTTACCAACAACAGCTTTCCCTTCATATTCGTTATGAATTTCATCAACGATAGGTCCAACCATTCTACAAGGTCCACACCAAGCGGCCCAAAAATCTACCAATACTGGCTTGTCTGACTTTAATACTAATTCTTCAAAGTTTGCATCTGTAATTTCTAATGCCATTTTATTTAAATTTAAGTTGTTAATTCTATTTTTCGTTACAAAAGTAATCAAATATTTCACCTTTTAAAGAATAACAAAATTAGTTTTTACAATACAAGTATCAAAAGTATTTATATTAGAAAACAGCTTTTGCTATGGTTTTTATGTTTGTAGATTTCCCCATAGAATAATAGTGTAATACTGGCACACCAGCATTCATCAACTCTTTAGATTGCTGAATTGCCCATTCCACTCCAACCTGTCTTGCATCGCTATTTGTTTTACATTTTTCTACGGCTGTTATTAACGGCTCTGGTACATCTATTTTAAATACCTGTGGTAATAATTGTAAATGACGTTTTACAGAAAGTGGTTTAATTCCCGGAATAATTGGAACTGTAATTCCGATTTCCCGTGCAGCCGCTACAAACTCAAAATATTTCTGATTGTCAAAAAACATCTGCGTTACCACATAATCTGCTCCAGCATCCACTTTTTCTTTTAGTCTTCGTAAATCTGTTTGCAAAGAAGGTGCCTCTATATGTTTCTCAGGGTAACCAGCAACTCCTATACAAAAATCTGTTTTGTGATTCGCTTCAATTACATCATGCAAATACTTCCCTTTATTTAATTCCTGAATTTGATCTACCAATTGTGTAGCGTACTGATGACCACCATTAGTCGCTTCATAATATCGTTGATGACTCATCGCATCTCCACGCAAAGCCATCACGTTTTCAATTCCTAAATAATGACAGTCTACCAATAAATATTCTGTTTCTTCTTTGGTAAAACCTCCACACAACACATGCGGAATAGTATCTACATTATATTTGTGTTTAATCGCAGCACAAATACCAACCGTCCCTGGACGCATTCTTGTTATCTTTCGATCTAGCAACCCATTTCCTTTCTCTATATATACATGCTCTTCTCTAGAAGTTGTAACATCTATAAAAGGGGGAGTAAATTCCATTAACGGATCAATATTGTCATACAAATCTTGAATATTATTTCCTTTTTTGGGCGGAATAATTTCAAACGAAAACAATGTTTTTCCGCTTGCTTTTTTGATATGTTCTGTTACTTTCATTATATGCTGAATTTAGTTCAGTAATTATCTATTTTTTGCGTTCCCACAAGGGTCGCGCTTTACACTATATCTTTTTAATAGAATCAAAACGTCATTGCGAAACATTTTTAATGTTGTGGCAATCTGCTTTTATTTCGTGAGATTACCACGTCGCTGCTCTCCTCGTAATGACAATTGCCATGTTTTAAAAAGGATGCCGTTTCAATCGCTAACGCAGCTTTCGTTAATTATCTGCGATTGCAGGATGCAACCATTTTCTAGCTTTCTCTAAAGTGATTCCTTTTCTATTCGCAAAGTCACGTACTTGATCATCAGTAATTTTTCCTAACCCAAAATACCTAGCTTCTTTGTTTGCAAAATAATATCCAGAAACAGCAGCTGCTGGCCACATGGCTAAACTTTCTGTTAGCGTCACTCCAATTCTTTCGTCTACTTTTAGTAAATCCCAAATCGTTTCTTTTTCTAAATGATCTGGACAAGCAGGATATCCTGGCGCTGGTCTAATTCCTGTATACCCTTCTTTAATCAGTTCTTCATTTGTCAATGTTTCATCAAATGCATACCCCCAATGCTGTGTTCTTACTCTATGGTGCAAATACTCTGCAAATGCTTCGGCAAAACGATCAGCGATTGCCTGTACCATAATTGCATTGTAGTCATCTTCTTTCTCTCTATATATTTTTGCTAATTCGTCTGCTCCAAAAATTGCAGTACAAAATGCACCCATATAATCTTGCTTTTTAGATGCTGTTGGTGCCACAAAATCTGACAAGGCGAAACTTGGTTTTTCTTCTCTTTTTTTAAGTTGTTGACGAAGTGTTCTAAAAACAGCTATTTCTTCTCCATTTTTCTGAATAGAAATATCATCATCGTTAATTGTATTTGCTTCAAACAACCCAAATATTGCTTTTGGCTTTAGTAATTGTTTGGTGATAATTTCATTTAAAATCACGTGAGCATCTTCAAATAATTGAGTTGCTTGCTCTCCAACAACCTCATCAGTTAAGATATTTGGATATCTTCCGTGCAAATCCCAACTTCTAAAAAATGGACTCCAATCGATAAATGGCACCAATTCTTTTAAACTTAATTGCTCTAAAGTTTGAATTCCTAGTTCTTTTGGTTTTACAATCGGCGTCGTTTCCCAATCAATTTTAAATTTACGTTTACGCGCTTCTTTTATAGAAACATACGCCTTTGTTTTTCCTCTTTTTAAGAATTTTTCACGAAACTCATCGTAGTCCTTTTTCAACTTAGTTGTATAGGCCTTACTCGTTTCTTTATTTAGTAAATCACTTACAACAGTTACGGCTCTAGAGGCATCATTTACATGCACCACCGCATTTTTATATTCTGGATCTATCTTTACAGCTGTGTGTGCTTTTGAGGTCGTTGCTCCTCCAATTAATAATGGAACCGAAAAATTTTGACGCTCCATTTCCTTAGCCAAATACACCATTTCATCCAAAGAAGGGGTTATCAACCCTGATAAACCGATAATATCTACATTCTCTTTTTTAGCCGCTGCAATAATTTTTTCTGGCGGCACCATCACGCCTAAATCAATAATTTCATAATTGTTACAGCCCAACACAACACTCACAATATTTTTACCAATATCATGTACATCCCCTTTTACTGTTGCCATTAAAATCTTTCCCAATGCCTTCTGTTCTTCACCTTTTTCTTTTTCTATAAAAGGGTTTAAATAAGAAACGGCCTTTTTCATTACGCGAGCAGACTTTACCACTTGCGGCAAGAACATTTTCCCTGCTCCAAATAAATCTCCAACTACATTCATTCCAATCATTAAATGGCCTTCAATTACTTGAATTGGTTTTTCAGATTCTTGTCTTGCTTGCTCAACATCTTCAATAATAAAAAGATCTATTCCTTTAACTAAAGCATGTGTAATTCTTTCTTGCAAAGGCAAACTTCGCCATTCTAATATCTTGGTTACATCTTCTTTTTTTTGACCTTTAGTCGTTTCCGCGAAATCTAATAAACGTTCAGTTGCATCGGCTCTTCTATTTAAAATCACATCTTCAATATGGGCTAATAAATCTTTCGGAATGTCATCATAAATTTCCAACATTGCTGGATTTACAATTCCCATATTCATTCCAGCCTGAATCGCATAATACAAGAAAACAGAGTGCATTGCTTCTCGCACAGTATTATTTCCTCTAAATGAAAATGACACATTACTAACACCTCCACTCACACTTACATTTGGTAAATTCTGCCTCACCCAACGCGTTGCTTCTATAAAATCCAGCGCGTTTTTTTTGTGCTCATCCATTCCTGTTGCCACAGGAAAAATATTCAAATCGAAAATAATATCTTCCGAAGCAAAACCAACTTTATCAACCAATACTCGATACGACCGTTCTGCAATTTCTATTCTTCTTTGGTAATTATCAGCTTGTCCAACTTCGTCAAACGCCATTACAATTACTGCCGCTCCGTATCTTTTAATTTGAGTTGCTTCCCAAATAAATTTCTCTTCTCCCTCTTTTAAAGAAATGGAATTCACCACACTTTTTCCCTGCACAACTTGCAGTCCAGCTTCAATAATTTCCCATTTCGAACTATCAATCATTAGTGGAACTCTACAAATATCTGGTTCGGCTGCAATCAGGTTTAAAAAACGAACCATCGCTTCTTTTCCGTCTATCAAGCCATCATCCATATTTACATCAATGATTTGCGCTCCACCTTCTACTTGATCTCTAGCTATTGCTAATGCTTCATCAAACCGCTCGTCTTTTATCAATCGTAAGAACTTACGAGAGCCTGCAACATTTGTACGCTCACCAACATTGATGAAATTGCTGTTCTCATTTAAAACCAAGGGTTCTAAACCCGATAATTTTAAATATTTATCTTGTTTTATTTGCATTTTCTTGGCTGGTATTTAGTCGCCAATTCGGCAATTGCAGAAATATGTTCTGGGGTAGTCCCACAACAACCTCCAATAATATTAATCAAGTCTTTCTTTAAATATTCTTCAATTTGATCAGCCATTTCTGCTGCAGTTTCATCGTATTCACCAAAAGCATTTGGCAATCCCGCATTTGGATGCGCAGAAACCGCAAATTGTGTTTTAGACGCGATTGCTTCTAAATGAGGTTGTAATAAATTAGCTCCCAATGCACAATTAAATCCAACAGATAATAAAGGAATATGGGAAACTGAAATTAAAAAAGCTTCAGCTGTTTGTCCTGACAATGTTCTACCACTGGCATCTGTAATCGTACCACTTAACATGATTGGAACATCAATTTTCCGTTCCTCTTTTACTTCTTCAATAGCAAACAATGCCGCTTTGGCATTTAACGTATCAAAAACAGTTTCTACCAATAAAAGATCTGAACCACCATCTAACAATGCTTCTACTTGTAATTTATAAGCAATACGCAGCTCGTTAAAAGTAACGGCTCTATACCCTGGATCATTTACGTCTGGAGACATACTCGCTGTTCTATTGGTAGGCCCAATTGAACCAGCTACAAACCTAGGCTTATGTGGTTCTTTCGCTGTGAATTCATCTGCCACTTCTCTCGCTATTTTTGCAGATTCATAATTCAGTTCGTATACCAAATCTTCCATTTGGTAATCGGCCATAGCAATAGTGGTTCCCGAAAAAGTATTGGTTTCTATAATGTCGGCTCCTGCAGCAAAGTATTTTGCATGCACTTCTTTAATGGCAGCAGGCTGAGTAATCGACAGTAAGTCATTATTTCCTTTTAACGAAGTTGGATATTCTTTAAAACGTTCTCCACGAAAATCTTCTTCTGTAAATTTATACGCCTGAAGCATGGTTCCCATTGCTCCGTCAAGCACAAGAATTCGTTTTTCTATTTCTTTATAAATATTAGACATTTTCTAACGCTTGTTTTAAATCGTTTATAATATCAGTTACATATTCCAACCCTACAGAAACACGAACCAAACCATCAGTAATTCCGACTTCTAATCTATCTTCTTTTGACAAACTACTATGTGTTGTCGAAGCAGGATGCGTAACAATACTTCTCGTATCTCCTAAATTAGCTGACAATGAACACATCTTTATTTTATTTAAAAAATTACGTCCCGCTTCAAGACCTCCATTAATTTCAAAAGCGATGATGTTCCCTCCTAATTTCATTTGTTTTTTGGCAATTTCATATTGTGGATGCGATTTCAAAAAAGGATACTTTACCAAATTCACATTTGATTGTGTTTCTAAAAATTCAGCTACTTTTAATGCATTTTCACAGTGTTTTTCTACTCTCACCACCAACGTTTCTAAACTTTTTGACAATACCCAAGCATTGAAAGGTGACATTGCAGGGCCTGTATTTCTAGAAAATAAATAAATTTCACGAAGCAAATCTGCTTTTCCAACGGCAACCCCACCTAAAACCCTTCCTTGTCCATCGATCAATTTTGTAGCAGAATGAATCACAATATCTGCTCCAAAATTTATGGGATTCTGTAAATATGGAGTCGCAAAACAATTGTCTATTACCAATAGTAAATTGTGTTTCTTAGCGATTGCACCCAACAACTCTAAGTCTAATAAATCTACCCCAGGATTTGTAGGCGTTTCTGCATATAAAATTTTTGTGTTTGGCTGAATTAAATGCTCAATTCTATCAACTTCATTCACTTTAAAATAACTAGTTTCTATATTCCATTTTGGTAAAAACTTGGTAAAAAGAGTGTGTGTAGAACCAAAAACAGATCTACAAGAAACTACATGATCTCCAGCACTTAACAAAGCCCCGAAAGTAGAAAATACAGCAGCCATTCCCGTTGCAAAAGCATATCCAGATTCAGCTCCTTCCATCGCTACAATTTTATCTACAAACTCAGTAGTATTTGGATTTGAAAACCGACTGTATAAATTTCTCTCTTTCTCTTCTGCAAATGAAGCACGCATGTCTTCTGCATCATCAAATACAAAACTAGATGTTATATACATTGGTGTAGAATGCTCAGAAAATTGAGTTCTTTCAGTTTGATTTCTTATTGCTTGTGTTTCAAAATGGTAATCGCTCATATTTATTTTATTTAGACCTCGACTATGCTCAATCTGATAATGTATAATGACGTTTAACGTCTAATTATTGTTTTTTGCGACTCTTAAAACATCTCCAAAAACACCTCTTGCTGTTACTTTTGCTCCAGCTCCAGCTCCTTGAATTACAATTGGTTGCTCTCCGTAAGATGCTGTATAAATTTCAAAAATTACATCAGATCCTTTTAAAGCACCTAACGGAGAACTTGTAGGAACAGAAACTAATTTTACCTCTAATTCTCCTTTGTTTTGAAATAAATCCCCTGATAATTCTCCAATATATCTCAGAACATGGTGCTCTTCTTGAGCCTCTTTCTTTGCCTGAAAAGTTGTGTTCAGCTTTTCTAAATTAGATAAGAAACCTTCTGAGGAAACTTCTCTAAACTCAGTCGGAATTAAATTTTCTATTACTGCATCTTCAAATTCGTTTTCTAACTCTAACTCTCTCGCTAAAATCAATAATTTTCTAGCTACATCGTTTCCACATAAATCTTCTCTAGGGTCTGGCTCTGTAAATCCTTGATCAATTGCTTCTTTTAATACCTCTGAAAAAAGAACATCTTCTGCTGAAAATTTGTTAAACAAATAACTCAACGAACCTGAAAAAACACCTCTAATTCTAGTAATATTCTCACCTGATTCATGCAATAATTTTATGGTGTCTATCAACGGCAAACCTGCTCCTACATTTGTTTCATATAAATATGTTTTTTTATTTTTCCTTAATTGAGTTCTCAAATTAGTATAAAATGAATGTGAAATAGTATTCGCAATTTTATTGGATGAAACCAAATCAAAACCAGCTTCTACTAACGGAATATAGCTCAAAACAAAATCTGCATTTGCCGTATTATCAACTGCTATTAGGTTTTCTAAATGATGTTGTTTTGCAAACGCTGTAATCGCATCAATAGATGAATTAACAATTCCGTTATCTTCTAATTCTTGTTCCCAATCCCCTGAAACTCCAGCTGCATTTAAGAGCACTTTTGAAGAATTCGCAATGGCAAAAACATTCAGTTTTATTTTACGCCTTTCTAATACTGAGGTTGTATTCTCAATAATCTGATTGATCAATGTTCCACCAACTAGTCCTTTTCCGAAAATAGCGATGTTTATTTTTTTAGCAATTCCAAAAACTTGTCCATGAATAACATTTACTGCCTTGTGAAGTTCCTCTTTTTTAACTACCAAACTCACGTTTTTCCCCGTAATTGTATTGTTAAATAACAAGGGAACAATTTGATTTTTAATCAAAACGTTATATGGATGATGAAACTCACTTAAATCTTGTCCAATAATTGAAATTACGGCTACATCATCTACAATAGAAATTTGATTTACATCTTGAGAATAGAAATCGTTTTCAAACTCTCTTTCTAAGGCCAACACTGCTTTAGTCGCTTTGTCTTTGTTAATAATTAAGCCAATCCCTCTTTCAGAAGACCCTTGAGAAATGATACTTACACTAATATCTTTATCACTCAAAGCCTTAAATATTCTCGCATCTACACCTATTTTACCCAACAAACCTCTACCTTCAAAATTTAATAAGGCAACATCTTCTAACACCGAAATAGACTTAATGCCTTTTGCAGTCGATTTAGAAGTGATTAAGGTTCCCTTATCTTCTTTATTAAATGTATTTAAAATTCGCAAATTGATATTCTTTTCAAGCAACGGGATAATGGCTTTTGCATGTAGAATTGTAGCCCCGAAATTTGCTAGTTCATTTGCTTCAGAAAATGACAATTGTTCAATTTTCTTTGCGTCTGAAACCAAATCTGGATTTGCTGTAAAAATACCGTTTACATGAGTATAGCTCTGTAACTCTTCTGCATCTAAATAATTTGCCAATAAAGAGGCTGTATAATTACTGCCATTTCTTCCTAAAGTTGTGGTTTGTTTTTTCTGATTTGAAGAAATAAAACCAGTAACAATATTCACGATATTTCCGTTATGCGTACTGAAATGTGCTATTACATTTTCTTTTGATAGCCTTGTAATTGGTTGTGCATTTCCGAAAGTATCATCTGTAATAATAAGTTGCCTTGCGTCTGTTGCATTTGCATGCACACCACGTTCATTTAATAAGCTTTCTATCATCTTTACAGACAATAATTCACCTTGAGCTAAAACCTCATCTCTTATTTTTCGACTATAATCTTCTAATAACTGTACCCCTTCAAATATGTTTTTTAACTTTAAAAATTCTTTTGAAAAATCTACCTGTACTGCAGGAGTTGATTGTTCCTTTTTAAATGCCTCAAACTGTTCTTTATACTCAAAACCATTTGCCGCCTTTTCTAAAAGCGCTTCTAATTCATCCGTAGAATTCCCTCTCGCAGAAGCAACAACAGTAATTTTTTCACCGCCTTCAACTTTAGCTACAATAATGTCGATGGCATTTTTTAATCCTTGACCATTTGCCAGAGATGTCCCTCCAAATTTTAATACTTTCATTTTATTTTTATTAAAGTCCTTATTAAAAATAGGCGCTATAATTTTTTGTACTTGTTTGTGTTCTATCAAAAAAGCATCATGTCCATGTACAGAGTTAATCTCATTATACGTGATATTTGCTTTTGTGATTGCTAATTTTTGATACGTTTCTTTGTTTTCTTCAGCTGTAAAAAACAAATCTGAACTCACACCAATAATGTGAATATTGGCTTCAATTGTATCTAATGTGTCAATCTCTTTTTCTCCATTATTAGTCACATCAATAGATCTTAAAAGCTGATTCATCAATTTATAAGAAGATAACTGATACCGTTCTTGTAATTTATTCCCGTGATGCAACAACCAACTCTCCACATTGAAAATTTCAAGTGCATCATTTTTTGATCGCTGGAAACGTACTTTGAATGACTCTGGTGTTCTATAACACAACATCGCATGCATGCGTGCATCATGAACAGGATTGCTCGAATTTATTAAAAATTGTTCCTGAATTTGACAATTAGCGATGAGCCAATCTGTCGATTTCCAATCGGTAGCAACCGGAATAAAATGCTGTGTAATTTTTGGATTTAACACCACCATTTCCCAAGCTATTCCACCACCTAAAGAACCGCCAATCAACCCAAAAAGTTTTGAAATATTCAATTCCTTTAATCCGATTAAAAACAGCGTTGCAATATCTCTTGCTATAAAACTTTTATAGTTATCAATAACATACCCATCAAATCCATTCCCTGGAATATTAAAAGCTAAAATGGTATAGTGATTCGTATCAATTGCTTTGTTTTCTCCAATCAAATCTTTCCACCAACCCTCTTTCCCTGCAACATTGCTATTTCCTGTCAATGCATGATTTACCAATACTACAGGAGCAGAACCCAATTCTTTCCCAAACAATTGATAACTTAATTGAATGTTTTTGAATTGAGTTCCACTTTCTGTACTAAAACTAAGAATATTTATAGTAGATAATTCTTTCATTTTTATTGAGTCGCATATTGTTTTTCTACCGCGACATTTACAATTGTGCTGTTGGTTAAATTATCTTTTACTGGACATCTATCTTTCACAATCTTAAGCCAATCAACCAGCACTTCAATCGAAGCATCAGTTTCTGGAATTAGATTCAAATTAATTTCTTTGAAACCAGCTCTTTCTTTATCAGAAACACCAAATAATCTACCTGGATTGATATTCCCTGCTACTTCAATTCGTAGTTTATCAATTGTAAAACCTAACTCTTTGGCTACAAGATGTCCGACCACATTTATGCACCCTGCTAGTCCTGCTAAAATATATTCAACCGGATTTGCATCTTCATCACTTCCTCCAAATTCTTCCGGCTCATCTATTATCAATTTAAATTGCCTTGCTTCTGCTACAAATTGTGTTGGGGAAGTACTTTCTCCGCTTACTTTAAATATTAAATCACTCATAATCTTCTTTTAATAAGTTGCTTTTTGTGTTAAAAATGATTCTTTTACAGCATTGAATGCTTCCAATAAATCTGCTTTTAAATCTTCAATATTTTCCAATCCAACAGACAACCTGATTAAATCTTTGGTTACACCAGTCGTTTCTTGTTGGGCATCAGACAATTGCTGATGTGTTGTACTTGCAGGATGGATAATCAACGATTTTGTATCTCCAATATTTGCTAAAAGCGAGAATAATTTTGTAGTATCTGCAATTACTTTTGCTGATTCAAATCCGCCTTTCACACCAAAAGTTACAACTCCACTTTGGCCTTTAGGCAAATACACATCCGCTAAAGATTTGTATTTACTTGTTTCCAACCCTGGGTAATTTACCCAAGTAACTTCTTTTTGGTGCTCTAACCACGTTGCTAATGCC
>Ga0308015_10000011_pt1 | contig 127694 bp, 122 predicted proteins | sample Neamet231_FD_203128 | JGI IMG/M metagenome (GOLD analysis project Ga0308015, IMG submission 203128) | Marine microbial communities from water near the shore, Antarctic Ocean - #231 | ecosystem: Environmental > Aquatic > Marine > Unclassified | place: Southern Ocean | collected 2014-07-28
AAGTTTTCTTTCGCCATATGATCTAAGGCGGTGAAGTAACCATGCTCGTATTGTTGACAGGAAGCGAAGCCAAAGCGAAAGCTCTCAGGAGTGGCGTCACTGGCAGGTGCAGTTTTAGTTCTGCCTACATCGCTAACCTCGCCACCAATCATCCAGCGATAGTAATATTCCTTGCCCGGGCTTAGACCTTGCAAGTCTAGGTGTACGGAATAGCCCAACTCCGGCAAAGCCGCTGCACTTCCTTTACGATAAATAGTGGAGAAGTTGGCTGTTTCAGCTATCTCATAGTCCACAGCCACGGGCTCGTTTCTGCTGAGAGTATTGCCCAATGTTTCACGCGCTAGTCTTGTCCAAATAACCACAGAGTCAGGTCTGGGGTCGCCGGAGGCCACACCCAGATAAAACGGATTGCCTGAAACTCTTGCCAGCCTAGTTGCGCCCAATGCCGAAGCGGATAAGGTGCTTGCCGCTAGGAGTGTAGTGAAGTGAATGCCCTGTCGGAGGAAAGTGCGCCTATTAAATGTCATGATAATTCACCTTATGTAAAAACGGAGACAGACCACGTTTAAAACCGTCTGCTTCGGCTAGGAGCCGAATTTTAGCTTTGTCTCATTTCCGAGATTGCCCCCGGATATTAGAAAACAACCACTGAGGAAGTTCTGGATCTGCAAATGCACGCTCCCAGGAATTATGACCAACATCCGGATACTCTGTATAGCGGATATTTCCTTTGGCCGCTTCCAGGCTTGTGACCATTTCTCTAGAGCCAGCTACGGGAACAGTAGTATCCATCGCTCCATGAAACGCCCACAAGGCCACATCTCGCGCATTGACTATGCGCTCAGTATTACCCACCCCGCAAACCGGAACGCCTGCCGCAAAAATGTCGGGGCGCTTGGCAATAATGTCCCAGACACCGATCCCCCCCAAGGATTGACCCATAATATATACGCGGCTCTCATCAATCAGAAACTCTGATTTCATTTGATCAATAAGTTCCATTAACACATTGGCATAAGGAGATAGTTCTTCAGAACTAGGAGCACCCCATGGCTGGGGGTTTGGTATTTGGGGCGCCAATACATAGGCTGGATTCTCTGCAGCAATTTCTGGTTTAAGCCACAACCGAGTGCCATGGGTGTTTCCGCCTGAAATCTGTTTTACATTGTCTGTACCCCAACCACCGGCGCCATGCAGATAGATAATAAGCGGTACTGCAGTCCTCACTTCCACAGCCGGTGAGTAGAGCCTATAAGGCATTTCCAGTCCGCTCGATGCACTAAAAGAGAAACTTGAGAACTCATCGTTTGCAGATTGAGCAAAGGTTGTAAGAGAGCTTAACAATACGAAAAATGTATAAGTCAGCTTAGATATCTGTTTTATCAAAATGCCTCCATGAACTTATTACTATCCAGTTTGTCATCGGCGACTTTCGGCCAGTAGCAGACATTTTCAAACGGTGGTGACACAGGGCGCTGAAGATTCTGTGTCGTGGGCATCATTTCCCTAATCAAATTATTCCTACCCATTTATCTCCTATATCTCTCCTCGTCGTGCGGACTGAATTATTAGGTCAGCAGCTCTAAACGCAAGCGCCATAATCGTAATTGTTGGTTGGCCACGGCTCGATGACACCATGCTGCTTCCATCGCACATGAAAAGATTGGGTATGTCATGAGATCTATTGTACCGATCTACTACAGAAGTCTCAGGATCGTTACCCATGCGACAGGTGCCAAGTAAGTGCTGCGTCCATGGAGAGTTCTCATCGTAAGAGCCTTCCATTTGAGTGGCACCGGCCGCCTCCATAAGTTCTAATGAACGATCCAAAAAGAACTTCATGGTGGCTATATCATCCTCATGCTCGTTGTAGGTTACCCGTATCGCAGGTCGGCCCCACATGTCTTTCACGCTCGGATCGAGAGTGACGTTATTCGTTGATAGGGGCAAAGAAGTTGTGTGCCCATCGAAGGAGCAACTGTGAGTAAACAAATGCTGCAGAGATTCTTTGTATTCGACGCCCCAGGTGGCACCACCGAACATCCCGCCACTCAATGCCGTCGATATCAAGTTGCCACCGAACGGGTGGCGTGAATCGATGCCACCCCCTCCGTAAAAACCGAGGTCCTCATCCAGCTCCCAGAAGTCATGAACTACTCTTGTCGCAGGAATGCTTTTGTAAGCATGGACTGGCTCATCAAACAATCCAATAGCTTGAGAATAACCGTTGAACATCAAATTTTTACCAACCATACCACTCGAGTTTGCTAGACCATCGGGGTGACGCGCTGATTCAGACAATAGCAATAATCTGGGAGTCTCGGCACCGTTTGCACTCAACACTACGGCCTTGCATCGCTGTGCCGACTCGGTTCCATCCTGTTCCCAGTAGACTACTTCGTTGGCTCTTCCAGATTCGTCGATGTTTATTTTTGAAACAGTGCAGCCAGTTCTTAGTTCGCAATTTCCAGAAGCGAGCGCCAGCGGTATCATAGTCACCATAGTGGAAGACTTGGCGTTAACTTCGCATCCGTAACCATTACACAATCCGCAGTGTATACACGCTGGTCGACCGTTGTAGGGTTCCGAGAGAATAGCAACAGGAGCGGGGTACGCTGTATAGCCTAATTTTTTTGCGGCTCTCTCTAGTAAAACACCAGAGGATTTCACTGGCATCGCAGCACAGGGGTAGTCACGAGAGCGCGGCGGATCCCAAGGGCCTTGCAATCCCGATAAGCCAATTTCCCAATCGACCTTAGTGTAGTACGGCTCTAATTCGGCGTAAGTAATAGGCCAGTCGACAAAATTAGTTCCAGCTATTGGTCCACGTACACTCGCTTCAATAAAATCGATTTCTCTAAGACGCCAGAAGTTACCGGAAAAATGCACACTTCCTCCGCCAACATTATGGGCATAACGAAGTGACGAATCGCCTACGACGGCTTCTTCATTTTCTGTTCTCCGACGGGTTTGAGGATGGCCCTGACGCCAATCCCATTCGAGATCGAAGTTGTACTTCACCCCCCATTCGTCATGTGTGAAGTCAGCGGCCTTAAGGTGTGGCCCCTGCTCTAACACAACAACAGAATAACCAGCAGTTGATAATTCTTTGGCGATAATTCCGCCAGCCGACCCGGAGCCCACAATCACAAAATCTACGTCTTCTAAGGTTGAATACTGTACGGAGTTAGGAACTTCAGTCATGATTATTCTCCTTTCTCTGCATAATCAGCATCATAGAACCCAAATGGTGGCTGCCACGCATGCTGATCGGTAAACCCCAACAACTCAAAGCCAACTTTGTCTCGATTGCCGCCATATTCCGGGCTCGAAAACATGCCTGCCACTGTCAGAAAGCGAATGGTGTTGAAGAACTCAGAGGATTCTATTTGTCTTAGCAGTTGATCTTGCTGTTCGTCTTTTAGCAGATAGAAGGATGCCACGCCAAATTGAGCGGCGCCTTCACTTTGTAAAGTAACAAGCCCATCTTTAAGAATTTGGTGTTCTACTTCTCTGTTGTCCGCGACCACGGAATCTATGAAATAGATCACACCGGCTTCCGTCGCACCCGGAGTACCGTTGCTTGGGATTATCCTTGCTGAAATAGCACTGTATTCTAGAACTTCTTCTTCGCTTAGTAGCTGGAAATCATTATTGCTCGTTCTTGCATCGTTAGCTTGGCCACATGCAGTTAGAATCATCGGCATCGTCAATATAATACAGGATCCCTTTGCAGCATCTCCGCCAGCATTTAGAAAAGCGCGGCGCGACATTTGTCTTTGTTTCATATCTTGAATTTCCAAAAATATAGCGACCTACACTATAAGCATTACTGAATTAGATCCGCGAAGGCGCAAACTATTAGATTTACATCAGCTCACTCTTCATGGGATTAATGCAATAGAGCCCTGTTAGCTGTTATTTCAGAGCAAGATTACATACAGCAGCAGAATAAAATATTATTCACCATCAATGCTCCAGACACTTTACAGTCTCTGTTAATACTGCAATTCACACTCTACAGGCGACAAATGGTTTTTGGAACTGTGCCGTCACTTTTGCATACAACATAAAACTGACCCTTTTCGATCTAGCGACAACCAACCGGAAAATTCACTCAGGCTACAAAATAAACTCGGCGAGTGCGTATTCGCGAATTTTGAATCTTAGACATAACAGTATTCATGTTGTTTCGATTAATTATTATTTCTTTATTACCACTTACTCTGCCCAGTTAAACCTAATCCAATGCGGTCCTTTTAGTTAACCACCAGCATCCACGATCATAAACGTCGCATTCGTCTTCGCTATCAACTTCTTATCGCTGTAGACGGATATCTCTGTTCTGAACAGCCGCTTGCCCGCGTGAATCACTTCGGCGTACGCCTCGATAGTTTTTCCCAATGGTGGCCGAATGAAGGAGATGCTCAGATCGGTTGTCGCTGACGATTTGCCTTCGGGGCGAATTGATCGAACTGCCACTCCCGCCGCCGTATCTGCAAGCGAAGTCAAAACGCCACCATGCACTCGGCCGCCGGTGTTCATGTGCTCATCTCTTAACTCCAGATGACAAACGCTCTTGCCCGCTGCGGCTTCTACGATCTGGATACCAAGAAAATCTCCATAGGGACTCATTTGCAGTTCTACTTCACTCATCAATACATCCTGATTTGTAAGGTGTTGCAACTATGGGCCCTGCGGTGCTTCGGCCATGGCTTGTATCAGATCGATCAATTCAGCCACGTCTCTCAGGTCTGCGATTTCAGCGGGCGAGTGACTGTATCTGCCAGGCCATGATAACCCCGCATTCGGCGCACCATAGATAGTGAACGTCGTGCCGTCGGTGCTGCCCTGCGTGAGCCCAATCTGCGCATCAATCCCAGCGGCCTCTGCGATGCCTCGATTACGATCGAATTCATAAGGAGTTGCCATGCTCGCGTTCTCAATCGAGCGCAGCACCGGCCCTGTGCCAAGAGGCACAAAGGCGAAATGGGGTGATTCTAAGGGCGTGTCTGATGAGACAAAGGTATCGATGCTATAAGCCCGCCGAGTTCTGCTACCGAGTCGCTCTGCCATCGCCGCTGCTCCCCGCAGCCCGCCCTCTTCTCGAACGGTCCATATAAAGACGACTTTGTTTTGCAGCGCATCAGGATCTATCTGACGCAGAGCAAACAACAAAGACGTTGTGCCTACACGGTCGTCTAAAGATCTCGAAGAGTAACGAAAGGCCCCCATTCTGTGTCCTTCCTTATAGCCGGTCACACCCATCCCCACCCGGACGCCGGCAGCTTCCAATTGTCCTCTATTCATACCGAACCATGACGTCACTGCATCGGGCCGTTTCTCCTGGGGCGTGCTGCGGGTATTGAAAACACCACGCAATGAGTGAGCCTCAGCTTGCGACTCAATGTTGATAAAAGGGTCCAGTTGCAACAGAGCCGGCTGACCTTCCCAAGCCGTCTCGACCACACCTCCCAAACGGGCTAGATTGACCACTCCATTGCTATCAATACTCTCGACCTCGTAACCAACCTCGTCCATATGCGCTAAGAACACGGTAGCCTGACCGGCCGGACCAACCTCAACCCACATATTTCCCATCTCATCTGTCTGCGCTATTTCCTTGGCCCATTGGGGCATTGCGTTATAGATGGCGTTTCTGATAGGACCTTCGTGACCGGGGACCGCTGACCTCTGGGCCACTTGGTCGAGTAGTCCCTCTATCTCCATCATGCGCTCGGTGTTCTCGCTAGCGCCCCAGCGAGAAAGTTCGTTATTTAATACAGCTGTCTGTTCAGGAGCAGCAAGCCAAGTAGGCCTAACCGCATCTGGGTTAATAGCCGCTATCATGGCGTCTAATACTTGATTGGCGCTAGCGAGGCTCATTCTTTCCATGAGCGCATCGGCGTCAGTCACAGCGGGCGTGATGAGCCGTATCTCTGCTTTGCCGTTGCCAGTCAATACGACATCGGCTCGTGTTCCAAGACCGTCTACGATTCGGTTATCAAAGTCAGTCGATCCAGCTCCAAGCACGATAAGCTCGCCAGGGTTAGCATCGCTGCTGACTCCCGCGCCTAGCCCAATCCAACCGAACACCTGTTGCACGCTAATTAGGTATTTAGTACTACCGGCCGAGCCGTTGACGCCAGCCTCGGCCGCGGCAAGTAGAGCTGCACAGCCCACTCTTGCTCCCGCTCTAGGTCCAGCCACCTCGTTCGTATAAGACCATGCCGGTAAATGGCGGAGAACTGGGTCTAACAGAGCGATTCCCATGTCGGCTACGTCCGTGGCAGACTCGGCACCCACGTCTAGCCAGAGATCGTTCTGGGTAATGATTGCAGTCTCGTTTCTATGCTGTGCAGCGAAATGCCCATTCGCTACCGCAGTCACACCAACCACAGGTCCGCTACGCGTTAGAATACGCAGCTGCTGGCCTTCGTGAGCCTGATCCCAAAGTGGGTGACTTGACCCACTTCCGATCCTATGGAGACGAAGATAGCCCGCATCGGTAATCTGACTCACCGCATAGCTATAAGAATCTAACGCGCAGGCAACTACGCGGCGTGGTTCGCCGCGGCCTACTAGCTTCGTTAAGTTGCCATAGGAATCGCGAGCCCAGCCAGCGTATTCATCCTGTATCGCCTCTGTAGCCAAATACTCATGGCCCGTGGGCGCATCGATCGCTATCCAGCTCGCAAGTGATCCTAACTCAGCGTCCTGAGCATGCAAGGTCGTAGCAAATACAAACGCGAGTAAAAAAGCTGAGACTGCCTTACTACTGCACTTCATAACGATTCCTCATTGTGGCAGACGATAGGCAATGATGTATCCACCCTCTGGATCTTCTTCGTCTGCAGGAAGCGCTCTAAAGCCCGAGCCGCTGGTTGAATTAAAAACCGGAACCGTAATTACTACGGTCTGCTCTCCTGCTGGAGACAAGTAACTCATGGGAGTCGCATGCGCCGTGAAAGGCAGATCAGCACTCCACAACTCCTTTCCATCGCTTATGTTTGTAGCACGAATTGTATTGTCGAAAGTGCCAGCGCTGAAAATCAAACCACCCGCCGTCGTTATCGTGCCTGCGCTTTGCGGTGTGCCCACGGTGATTGGCAGTCGCGTCTTTATGCCGAACGGTCCGCTCTCCTTCGCAGTGCCTATAGGTCGCTCCCACAGCAACTGCTTCGTCTCGAGATCGATAGCTGCAAGAACACCAAAGGGTGGCTGGTTACAGGGAATTCCTAGGGGCGACATGAAACGAACTGTTCTGTGGGAATACGGCGTGCCGAGTTGGTTGCCTTGTTGACCTTCCGGCAATTCGTCTCTGGGAATCAGCGTCAGCTGATTACCCAAGACCAATGGATTGACAACCATGATGTTGTTCACCTGATCGATGCTGACCGAGCCCCAGTTGTGACCGCCAGCATTGCCAGGGAATTGAAAGATCGTATCGGCGCCGGGTACCGTGAAGTGTCCCTCATAGCGCATCTTCTTAAACTCGATACGGCACCAGAGTTGATCCAGTGGGGTCACGCCCCACATCTTTGCCTCAGTAAAATCCGGGCGAAAGTTCGGGAGATCTACAGAAAACGGCTGGGTTGCCGCAACATAGTCTTCAGGCACTCCCCCTTCCTGAGGCACGGGCAGCTCCTGAATATCGAAAATCGGTTCACCCGTCACCCTATTCAGCACGAAGACTTCCGCTCGCTTAGTCGGCACCAGAACAGCCGGAATTTTCTCACCATCCTCACCGGGCAGATCAATCAATACGGGCTGCGACGGCACATCGTAGTCCCATAAATCATGATGGGTTGTCTGGTATGACCAGCGCACCGATCCCGTTTCGCCATCGATAGCCACTATTGAGCTCGCGTACTGCTCACTCGACTCCATGCGCTGCCCGCCGAAATAGTCCGGCGTCTCATTTCCTGTTGGCGCGTATATCAATCCTAACTCTTCATCGACACTGAACAGACTCCAAACATTGGGCGTGCCTCGGGTGTAAACCTCTCCTCTTAAAGGCTGAGCATTCACACCCGGCCTCCCCATGTCCCAGGCCCACACGAACTCTCCAGAGAGGGCATCGAATGCACGAACGACACCCGATGGCTCGCCCACACTTTGGTTATCGAAAACCCAACCCCCGACTACAGCATTGCCGCGCACGATTCCAGGCGGCGAGGTTTGGAAATTGAATATTCGCGGATCATTACCCATGCTAGTTGTTAGGTCGACTTCACCCTGATCGCCGAACTGAGAACATCGAGCTCCACTTAGCGCATCGATTGCAATCAATCGCGCATCGGTGGTTGCCGTCAGTATTCTCTGCTGGCATTCGCCCTGGTAGTCCTCGGGGGCCTCGAAGTAGGAAACCCCACGGCAACCTGTTGTGAAATAGCGAAGAAATTCCAAATGCTCTGGGTCTATGAGAGGATCGAACTGCCAGCGCAGCTCTCCGTTATTGGCATCCAGCGCTATGACTCTATTGCCTGCTGCACAGACATAGAGCAGCTCACCTATCTGCAGAGGTGTTGCCTTAAAGGAGCCGCCCGCATTGGTTCTATAGGTCCAGGCCACCTCTAAGCTATCTACGTTGTCTCTATTTATTTGATCGATCGGCGAGTACCTGCTACCCCCGAGGGTGTTGCCATAGCTGGGCCAATCGGTTTCCATGTTTACAGTATTAATATTGGAACGCTCGGTCATTTGGTTAACTTTATAGCCTGCACCGTCTATGGCTACATAGGCGATTAGCGCCAGTGAAATTGCGGCTGCATACAGCGGGTATTTAGCAGCGAGCAGCGCAGGTGGGTTCCCTTGATGCAAGGAGCGGCGCAGCCAGGGAGTTAGGAACCATAATCCTAGTACGGCGAAGGGCAGTATTCTGGGCAGCAACGCCCAGTGATTTGTGCCGGATTCATTCAGTGACCACACCACAGTAAAAATCATGAGCGCGCCATAGATCTTCGGCGCAGCTGGATCTTGCTTCCATAATCTTCCGGCGCAGGCCGCCAGCAAGAACCCAGATAGTAGATAGTAGAATGAGCCACCCAGAATAATCAGCCGCGCGCCGCCCAATATCATAGGAATCGCAAAGAACAGGAGAATGATAGGAAAAATACGAAGAGTTTTACTGACTGAACCGACATTCATAATAGTCGCCTTTTTGCTATTTTCAGCTACCTAGCTCTCACCAGCATAGAGCCACGCAGCATTAACTAAAGACTATACCCCAAAAAGCCGGAACACAGCTATGTTGGACGAATCGGACGCATTATTGATTCCTTAGGGCAACTCTCACTTCTCCTTCTCCTTCTCCTGCATCCTCTGCTCCTCCTTGAAACGCAGCTTTTCCTGCTTGCCCCGCTCTATCGTCGATTCCATGGGGGCTCCTATGTGGGCCTCTCCGCGCTGCGCAGCGAGTTGCATCTGGCGTTCACGCTCAGCGTAGCGCTTTACCTGTTCCTTGCTATGCTTGTCGTGACAGTGATGGCAGCTCACACCCTTCTGATAGAACTCGCTGTCCTTATCTTCTTCGGTGATCGGTCGGCGGCAGGCATGGCATTGATCATAGTTTCCCTTCTCCAGCTTGTGGTTTACCGTCACGCGGTTATCAAAAACGAAACACTCACCCTGCCACTTGGTTTCATCCTCAGGCTGCTCCTCCAAATATTTCAATATCCCGCCCTTGAGGTGAAACACATCTTCGAAGCCATGTTGTTTGAGGTAGGCAGTCGATTTCTCGCAGCGTATTCCGCCGGTACAGAACATCGCGACTTTTTTATGTACTTTAGGGTCGAGATTGTTCTTAACGTATTCGGGAAATTCCCTGAAGGAATCCGTCTGTGGGTTTATCGCGTTCTCGAAGGTGCCTATCTCAACCTCGTACTGATTACGCGTATCGAGAAGGAGAACTTCGGGATCTGCTATCAGGGCATTCCAGTCCTTCGGGTCCACATAAGTCCCCACGATGTGGGTCGGGTCTATATCCTCAACACCCATGGTTACTATCTCTTTCTTCAGTTTTACCTTGGTCCGATAGAAAGGGTTTTCAGCAACATAAGATTCCTTCGCCTGAATGCCAGTAAATCTATGGTCTTTTGCCAGCCAAGCGAGGACGGCATCGATACTGGCCCTTTCTCCAGCAATAGTGCCATTTAATCCTTCGGCGGCTAATAGCAACGTGCCTCGCACTTTTTCGGCGAGCATTATTTTAAGCAGGGGCTCGCGGAAGCACTCATAGTCTACGAATTTCGCAAAGCGATAGAGGGCGGCGACAACTACGCCATCGGCAGGTTTATCCATGATCTTCCTTAAAGCTGACTGGAACGTAAATCCAGCGCATTCGTGTGACCGGAATTATAGTAAAAATGCGATTGCTTGTAAAAATAGCTTTTGCAGAGTGAGCGGCGTTAGAAGCTGTCAATCAGTCACAACGGGAAGTTTCGAAGGCGCTCCCCACTCTATCCAGGAGCCGTCATAGACAGATAGATTGCGATGACCAGCAAGATAAGCCGCAAAGGTGAGGATGCAGGCTGTGAGACCCGAGCCACAGCTAGTGATTAGCCGCTCGTCGTCTGTGATGAATTCATTGAAAATTTCTTGGAGCTCGGCCACCGGCTTCATCGATCCCTCATTCAATAACTTGGGAAAGGGCAAATTCCGCGCATTGGGCATATGGCCACCGCGAATGCCCGCTCTTGGCTCGGGGGCTGTGCCATAGAATCTGCCGCTGGAACGCGCATCGAGAATCGCGCAGCTTGGATCTTCTAAAGACGCTAGTACGACGCTGAAGTCGCAGAATGAATCTTCCGTATAAATGGCCTCAAAATTCCCTGCGGGGGAGTCAAGCTGCAGACTATCGATAGTGGCAAAGCCAGCAGCAATCCATGCGCGTAAGCCACCGTCCAGAACCGCAACCTGCTCATGACCCATGGCGCGAAGCATCCACCAAGCGCGCGGACTCGAATACAGCCCGACGTCATCATAGATCACGATGACACTATCACTATCTATACCGAGTTTGCGCACCTCTTCGGAAAACAAATCTGCTCCCGGCATCATATGCGGCAGAGAAGAATCCTGTTTACATATCTTCGAGTCGTAGTCGAAGCGCCGCGCTCCAGAAATAGCCATGAAGCACTCTTTGTTATTTAGAGACTCATAACCCGGCACCACCGGAGGAACAGACGCATCGAGAATAATCAATTCTATAGCGTGGAGGTTGTCGTGCAACCAATTGACGTCAACTAGCGGGGACGGAAGCTGTAGCATCAGTTAACCTATAAAATTTGTTAGCACAAATCGCGTTTCTACAATTGCTCTGAAAATTGTCGCAACTTAGCTTTTAGTTTCTCTGTGTTTTTCGGGCCAATACGAATCAACTGCTTCTGCATTTCTTCCATATTTTCGATGCTGGCATCTGCATAAAGAAACATAACTGAAGGCTTAACCACCTGATAAGGGCCCTCGACATTCGGCGAACGCAGTACAGCATTAATCGCCGAGCGTAGGGTGTCATCGAAGTTTACATTTCTAGACCCGATCTCCGCATAGGCTTGCTGAAATAAGGGCTGAAGAGTTCGATAAAGGATCATCGCCTGATCAGTATCAACTGCCGCAAAGGTATCTATGACTTGATTAAAGCGTTCGTGTGCATTGGCTTCCATCACAAAGAGATTCGCGTCGATATTGCGAACCGACATTTCCAGCCCTATCCGTTTGTACGGCAAACTAGTCTGAGGAAAATCACCGCGGCTAATATTGTCGACGAAAACAACGATACTTCGAATGAGTTGCTCATCATTCAATACGCTAATCAGCGCGGCACCATTTTGCAGAGCGCGTAATCCTTCTAGAACGAAACCATCGCTGTCATTCAGGCTCGGCAATTCGACAAGCTCCGTGGGGAGCTCTTCTGAAACTGCCGCTGCAACCTCTACAGGTGCCGCTTCGATTACCGGTGTAGCAGCGACAGCTGGCGGCTCTTCCCGAGGCTGCAAACGCGTCTGCGGCAAAGTCGGAGTAATCACTGGAGCAGGTTCGGCAACGCTCTGTACAGCACTCACTGGCACTATTACTGTTGTAATACCCGTAGGCGCCTCAAAAGTTGCCGCCAAGTACACCAAATACAATAGTGTAAACACAGCAATAGCCGCGACTACCCAAAGGCCAAGTTTTGACATGGAAACACTCCGTATGTATGTGTGGTACTGCAATTGAGTGCAAGCGAGGGATACACTCTGCCGCATTTTGTCACAGCGCCCAACCAGCTACAACACAGTGGATAGCCACGTCAGCCTATAGCCACCAATTGCCTTAATTCAAACACAGTTGCCGCAAGGGCGCATCCCCATCAGATCAACAATTGATCAAAAAAAACCCGAATGCCTTACAGCATTCGGGTTTTCCCATTCACGCAATTTTTATCGTGAACTTACACCTTAGGAAAACCCAGCTCTTCCATCGTGCGGGTTAAGTCCTTGCCTGCCGTTGCTGGCTTAGTCTCTTTATCTATCTTTAAAATAGTACCGTCAGAACCGATATAATAGGTCCAACGATTAGCGAAACCAGCAGCCATTAACACACCGTAATCACTCGTCATTTCCTTTTCAGGATCTGCAAGAATTGGAAAACCAGCCGCATGCTCTTCAGCAAAAGCTGTATTGTCTTCCAGTGTATCTACACTGGCCATAAAGTAAGCAACGTCAAAACTTCCAATTTCTCTAGCACTGTCACGCAGCGCTTTGCATTGCATAGTTCATCCGCCGGTAAAGGCTTTAGGAAAGAAGGCAATCACTACAGGCTTCTCGCCCAGAAACTGGGACATGCTGTAGGTCTGGCCATCCGATGCCTGCAGTGTGAAATCAGGTGCTTTATCACCCACTTCCAATGCGGCAGCAAATTGACTTCCCAGCGCGACAGCTGCTAAAAATGCAGCCAGCGTAAGCCGAGTTAGTCTATTAACAAATTGAGACATAATCTCCTCCGGTTGTTTAGTACAGCCCCGAACGCGGAAGCGCCACGAGACAGGACCATTGAACACTTTGTATCGAGTATTTTCCAGTAAAACTGCCCTATAAATACGACTACCTGAGGCGTCTGGCTCTAAATCAGTGGAGGAAGGGGGGTATACAGGCCTGACATACGCCCGCGCATGGAGTTAAACGGCGTCTAGAATAGCCGACGCGACCTAGACTGTCTGAGTAATTGGAAGGCCTGGGCCTCCAGTTCGGCGATCTGAGTCTCTAGCTTGCCACGCTCCAGTCCACCAAGATCAGCGCTCTGATCGTAAATCTGCTTTAGCCTATCGATGGATTCCTGCACCGCTCTGGTGCGTTGATTCATAGCTAACTGTTTCGCATCCACCTGCGATTGACGGTAGCGCGGATTCTCCACTTGGACGTTGACGCATTCTCTGACGCGCTGGCCCGCAGCATTTTGCACATTGCGACAGCGCTGCTGATTAAGATAGCGACTAACGGTTCCTTCAAAGGCATTATAGGGAGTACTGGCAATCGCTCGCGCCAATACCAAATCAGTCTCTGATTTACCCGTGATTATTCCAAGTAGATTCTCGGGCCTAGTATCTGTTTGAATCTCAAGATTGTCCAAGAGTCGCTCATAAAAATCACTGAGGTCTTCGGCATTGCGCGAGTAGGCACGATAGCTAAGATCGAGCAGATTTTGCTTCAATAGACGTAATTTCCATTCCCCATAATTTTCTGCCGCCTCGAGATAAGCAAGATCACCCAGCTCATAGAAACGACTGCTAATATGGTAGCGAAGCTCGTGCAGGTCGTCGGTTTCTTCCCAATTACGCAGTTGGCTGTTGCTCTCGATCAGAGAGGCGATGATAGGTAATTGTTGGTCGCTATAGAGCCCGGTATTGATGCGACTAATCTGCAGTGCATCGGTATAGAACCTGATCGCCAATTCGAAGTCTTCGATTTCGGTATATAGGTCCGCCAGATCGCCATACGCCTCTAGCAGCGCAGGCGAGTAAATTCCCTGACTACCCCGCATTTCATCGATTGCCTGTCGGCGCAGATCTAGCTCTGCATCGCGAGCTCTTTCTTGCTCATTGCGCAAATCTCCCTCAGCTGAATCTATCGCCTCTTGGGTATCGAAGGTGTCGAATTCTTCATCACCAACCTGCTCCTGAGCCTCTGTTCGAGCACTGAACGCGAAAATCAAAATAAACGCGAATGCCGCACACGGCAAAATCCCCCAAAACTTCTTGGTAGAGAATATCGACCAGCTGTTGTCTGCTGTTTTCATAGCCTTTTCTATCTTGCTAACTCTCCGCATTTATAACTCGATTGACCTGAATCAGCTAACGTGCCGGAAACTAACCGACACTATACGCTCGGTTTTTATCTAGGCCATTGTTTTGATGAATTATTACTCTTCACCCAACACTTAATGTGACTTTAAATATGGCTATTTGATGCATCCAATAGAGCGAATCAATCCCTACACTCTCGATCTTTTCTTATAGAGCAAAAGGCAATCAATTCTAAGCTGAAACAAGCGAGTTTGCAGTGAAGCAACAGCATCCATTGAACCAATTAAAGCAGCCAATCGCTTTAAGTCTACTATTTATTTCCACAAGCACAGCAGTCTATGCCCAGGATCAGGTCGAGGAAGTTGTCGTTATTAGCCGCCAAAGGTTTCTTGAAACCGAATTCACGGCAAGACGCACCAGCTCCAACATCGATGCCGCCAAGCTGATAACCAAGTTCCCGGCGGTGCAGCTAACAACAACGGACCACTTACAGGACAGATACAGTATCGCGGCATGTTCGGCCCACCCATGAATGTTCGTGTGAACGGCATGCTCATCCACGGTAGCGGGCCGAATAGACTCGGCCTTCCGCCCCGGTGTAATGGATTCTGAAGCTGCGCGGCAATAGCCCTCGCAGCTACTAATTACTGCACTTGCAGCGTCACATCGCAGCCTTCCTCCTCTGCATTCATACACATTCACGCCAGACGATAAGAAATCTCCTCAACTGTTCGTCACACGGCAATGTTACATGACAAAATGTAGAAGCTGCGTTACTCTCAGGGCGTATATTAGCTATCTTTTGCCAAACAAAGTTGTCTCATCTAAACGACTTAGCAGACTAGACTAGCAAGCATCGCGTCCCCAATACGAGGATCTAATAATGATAAGAATGCGCCAATTATTGAATACTTCGGCGAGCTTACTGCTGGCATCTCTAGCGACAGTAGCCTCCGCCCAACAAGATAACGTCGAATGGACTACCCTGGGCAATGACTTTGCTCATACACGTTTCTCACCCTCTAAAGAAATCACCGCCGAGAATTTCAGTGATTTAGAAATCGCGTGGCAATGGGACGGTTCCAGCTTCCAAGCTCAGAGCGGTCGCTCCACACCAAGTTATATCAACGGTCGAATGTACACGGTCGCGGGCGCGCGTCGCCACGTCGTTGCAATCGACCCTAAGACCGGCGAAACAATCTGGTCCTATAGAGAGCCGGATACCGAGCGTTATCAGTATTCGATGCGTGCCGACTACGGCAAGGGCGTGGGCTTCGGTCAGGTCGATGGCAAGGACATCATCTACATCATCTCTCCGGGATTCTTCCTCACCGCACTCGATGCCGAAACCGGTGCCCCACTAGAAGGCTTTGGCAGCCCTGTACCTATAGATGGCTTTCCTGACACGGGTGTAGTCGATCTGCTTGCAGACCTAGGCCATCCTTACGATCCTTATAAAGGCATTCCTTTGGAGCGAGGCTACATCACCTCCTCTTCGCCACCAATAGTCGTGAACGACGTTGTTATCGTGGGCAATTCAGCCGAACAGGGCTACAACCAATCCAGAATCGAGAACGTCCCCGGCGATATGTTGGGCTACGATGCACGCACCGGCGAGTTCCTTTGGAAGTTCAACGTGATTCCTCAGCCGGGTGAATATGGACACGAGACCTGGGAGAACGATGCCTGGCAATACACGGGTGACATCTCATCGTGGGCACCAATTTCAGCGGACCCGGAATTGGGCCTGATCTACATACCCACCAATGGCGTGACTATTGATTACTACGGCGGGCACCATCCTGGAGACAATCTCTACGGCACAAGTTTGATCGCCTTGAATGCGAGGACCGGCGAGCGAGCTTGGCACTTCCAGATCGTGCATCACGATATCTGGAACTTCGATCTACCGACCGCACCTATTTTACTGGATGTGAACACCGAGCAAGGGCCCACTAAGATCGTAGTGCAGCCTACGAAACAGGGTTTGGTGTACACCTTCAACAGAGAAACTGGCGAACCGATCTGGCCTATTGAAGAAGTGCCATTTCCTGCCTCGATCGTACCGGGAGAACAACTCGCTGCGACACAACCGATTCCAACGAAGCCTGCACCATTCGATATGCAGGGGCTTAGCCTCGATACACTGGTGGACTTTACTCCAGAGATTCGCGCGCAGGCGGTAGCTGCGGTGGCAGACTACCAGCTAGGGCCGTTGTTTAACCCGCCTCTACATAGAGACAATCCACTGGGTAAAATCTCTTCGATGATCTGTCCTTCCGGTGCGGTTAATATAACGCATCCCTCTGTGGCCGATCCAACAACGGGCATCTTGTATGTTACGTCACGCTCGAGTTGTTCTGCTCGACCGCTGGTAACTGGCGAAGAAGCTGACACCTACTACGATGCACCGACTGGCACGACGCTGTCGCAATATGCGGCGGGTCGCGGCGGACCAACCCCGAGACATCCGTTAGGTATTCCGCTTTGGAAGCCCCCCTATAGCCGCATCACGGCGATAGACATGAACACTGGGGAGCATCTTTGGATGATTCCAACGGGTGAGACGCCTGCGCGTATCGCCAATCTTCCCCAGCTGCAAGGTATCGATATTGGCAACACAGGAACGGGAAATGCCGTGCCTATGGTAGCCACAGCGAATCTGCTGCTATATTCCGATGTGGATGGCGCTGGAACACCGCAGCTGTTTGCCATCGACAAGGCAACAGGTGAGGAGGTAGGCCGAGTAGAAGTGCCCGCAGCAAGCCGTTACGGCATGAGTTCTTGGACACACGACGGCCATCAATACGTTATCCTGCAGACTGGAAGTACACTAACCGCCATGGCAATGCCGGGCGCAGCAGTGGACAGTTCTGGCGCACATTAATTGGTTAAATCTAATTAGTTAAATTTATTGAATAAGAAAATTTACAATCAAGGAGTAGGACCATGAACAAGAAACTAATCTTAGCTTCCGCTATAGCAATTTCGGCAGCTGCCACGTTTAGCACCATCAACTCACAAGAGAACGAAATGAGTTTCTTCATTACGAGTGAGGGGTCTGGCGATGGCGCAAATTTAGGCGGGCTGGCCGGAGCAGACGCACATTGCGCAACCCTGGCCTCAGCAGCGGGATCGCGCGGCAAAACTTGGGTCGCCTATTTAAGCGCTCATGGGACTGCAAACTCTCCGCGCGTGAATGCACGAGAGCGAATTGGATTCGGCCCTTGGTATAACTCCGAGGGTGTTGAAGTGGCTAGCACTCTGAACAACCTGCATAGCGATTACATGGCGCTTGGAAAAGCAAACTCTCTTACCGAGAATGGCGACACTGTAAATGGTCGCGGTGACAGCCCCAACCAACACGATATCCTTACCGGCTCATCGCTGAGCGGTCGCCTCATCGACGATGGCGCGAACCATACCTGCAACAACTGGACGAGTAACGGCGAAGGCTCTGCACAGGTTGGTCATTTCGACAGAACTGGTGGCGGGGCGAACCCAACTTCCTGGAACAATGCACACGGCTCCAGAGGTTGTGGTCAAGCCGATCTAGTTGCAACAGGTGGTGCTGGCTACTTCTACTGCTTTGCTAACGACTAGTCTTCAGCAGTTTAGTGATATCTCCAAATGGTGTTGTCGTAAAAGGCAACACCATTTGTTTTTTACAGACAGGAAAAATACACAATGAAACTCTATGGCATGGGCCAATCACGATCTTTTCGCGCTCTCTGGGCACTGGAAGAAAGCGGGCTTGATTATGAATATATAAACACTACCCTGCGGACTGATAGCAGCGAGAGTGATAGCGCGAAGCATCCCAGCTATCTAGAGCTGAACGTACAGGGAAAGGTACCCACTCTCGTAGACGGCGATCTTGTATTGACCGAAAGCTTCGCGATAGTGAACTACATCGCACGAAATGCTACTGATTCTGGCTTGTTGCCCAAGGTAAGCACGTCCGCCTATGCAAGACTAGACGAGCTGACCTATTTCATTCTGGCCGAGCTGGAACAGCCACTCTGGTCCAAGGGCAAGCACATGTTTGCGCTGCCGGAGGAAGTTAGAATCCCTGCGATGTTCGATACGGCCAAATTCGAATTCGACAAGGCCGTGAGAGCACTAGACCATTTGTTGCCAGACACAGCCAGCGAGTACGCAATCGGTAATATCTTTTGCATCGCAGACCTTCTGCTTGCACATACGTTTAATTGGGCGATCCGTTTCGAGTTCGACGTGCCTGACAAATATATTGCACTGCGTAACCGGCACTATCAAAGGCCCGCCGCCCAACGAGCGATGGCCGTCGTCGAATAGAAGATGCACTCAACTGTCCACTCGAACCTAATTAGAACCTATCGTGCAATCCTGTGCAGCGCGGCAGTGTTGCTGACCCAGCTTGCTGCGGCGCAAAATAGTCAGAACGCTACTATCACTGCTGATGCACTTGAGTATTACTTAGTGCAAGCGTTTGAAGCACCGACGGCTAAAGATCGCATAGCGCTAAATCACATCGGCATTGAGGTTCGCCCTGCAGATGACGGATTCCTAGTAACCGCATCATTGGAGGGCTATCCAGCACATCAAGCTGGCATAGAACGCGGAGACATAATTCTGCACATCGATGGAAAGCCCTTCCACCCTGTCTATTCCTTTAATGCTAAAGATAACAAGCCCGGCGAGTTTGCTCCCATCACCGCCATACATCTGCTGGAATTCGAAAGGCGAGGCGAAGCTGCAACAGTAGAGATCAGTCCTGTCTTTGAAAATCTTTACGACAGTTATCGTTCTGCGATCCTGAATAGTGTTCAAGAATTTTCCGTGGGAAACAAGACAATTGGCTATATACGAATCTGGGGGCTTTCGCGCAGCACATCGGATCTGTTCACACTAGAACGCACATTGCGAATGTTCAGGGATAGCGACGGCATGATAATCGATCTGCGAAACTCTTACGGCTTCCTAAGCTCCAAACATTTGGATCTGTTCGTTCGAAATGGACGTGGAGAATTTGAGGTGTCGGATACCTCAAATCGACACGCAGCAATTACACAAAATTTCCCTGCTAGCGCAACGCGAACATTTACGCGACCGATCGTGGTTTTAGTGAACTCAAAGACTCGCGGTGGAGCAGAATTGTTTGCGCATGGACTGGCAAAGCCAGAAAGGACAACAACCCTTGGCGAGAACACTGCTGGAAAGATTGGGAGCTACTCACGCGACGGAAACACTATTCGTTACTCGCCCGCAGACCAAGTCTTAATCGATGGCCGGCGCTTCGAATCGGCAGGAGTCGTACCCAATGACTCCATTGCTTTCCCCTTCAGCCAAAGTATTCGCAGCGACCCGCAGTTCGAAACCGCCGTAGATGTTCTGTTAGGAGTAATCTAGTCTCATCAAGTCAAGTCCAGCGGCCCCGTTTCAACACCGCTAGCCTCCCAAGCCAAGCTGTGATGATCGAAGCCATACTCGATCGTTGGCTTGACGATCCTGAAGTAAGGAGAAAGGTCGAAGTCTCTCGGTGTGAAATGCGTGAAATGCTGCTTATACAAGAGCGGTAACTCACCCGCCTCACCACTCTGCCTATTTCGCTGCGGCAGAATAGGATAATTTATCGATTGAAAAGATTCCGCAATCAGCGTTGAACAAATTGCCTTGGTTGGCTCACCACTGCCCAGACTTAGCAGTGCGCGACGGTAACGATTCGGAACCGCTGGTTTCTGAATAATGTAACGAATCAGATCGACCACATTCTTTAAATCGTACTGATGACCTATTCGCTGATTAGCGAATTCCGTCAGCTGCTCGGTTTCTTCATCGCTCAGGTTTACTGGCCGGCAGATTCGTAGATTAAAATTGGCATAGTGATCCAAGCTGGTTAGATGGACACCATTCTCCAGGTTGGCTTCCAAGAGGTTTAGCTGGGAGCTCTTAGCCCCCTTCTCACCCACATAGAGGCAGGCATGAGACCAAGTGGATTGGGTGAGGTATTTGATTGCAGTGCTGATACGGGTATTCCCGTCCACCAATACGATGTCACCCTTCTCCAGAGTCCCGGCGACAACATCTATCGCAACTGCATCCAGCCTCTGGTAACCCGGCAGGTCTTTGCTGAGAAAGGCTGCTAGCCGCTCACCGATGGCACGCTTTAGAGAGTCAAACATCTAGTCCTTCTTATGCACGATGTTGTTGCTTGATTGGCTCTTTAGGAGCCTAGAAAATCAGGTATACTAAGAATCCCATATCGGCAGCACGCCGAATACTATGGTCGATACCAGAACCGAATTAAACAACTGAATTGACGTAAGTGTAATCGAATAGACAGGAGTAGGAAAATGACCAAGGCATATAATAAATTCTTCATTAACGGCGAATGGGTAGAACCCTCAGGGCGCTCAACTCTCGACGTAATCAACCCAGCGACAGAAGAAGCATTTGCAACCATCAGCATGGGAACTGCAGATGACGTTGACGCGGCAGCAAGGGCTGCGCGAGCGGCCTTCCCCGCTTGGTCACAATCTACCATCGAAGAACGCAAAGCCGTTATTGGCAATATTATTGCGGGTATGAAAGCACGCGGCGACGAGATTGCTACGGCTATTTCGAATGAAATGGGCGCGCCAATGGGCCTTGCCAAGACTGCCCAGCTAGGCAGTGGCATGGGGCACTTTGCGAATATTCTAGGCATCCTAGACAGCTACGAATTTGAAGAAGTACGGGGCAGCACCAAGATCGTTAAGGAAGCGGCCGGTGTCTGCGGCTTTATTACTCCTTGGAACTGGCCACTAAACCAAATCGCCTGCAAGGTAGCACCAGCAATTGCAGCGGGTTGCACGATCGTATTGAAGCCCAGCGAGATAGCGCCACTGAGCGCCTACCTCTTGGCTGAGATTATTGCGGAATCCGGTTTGCCTGCTGGAGTATTTAACATGGTGAACGGCGACGGCCCGAGTGTAGGCGCGGCAATCTCTTCTCACCCTGAAATCGATGTTGTTTCCTTCACCGGTTCAACCCGCGCTGGTCAGGAGGTTGCTAAGGCAGCGGCTGACGGCATCAAGCGCGTGATGCAGGAACTGGGCGGCAAATCTGCGAATATCATTCTCGACGATGCCGATCTGGCAAAATCGGTCGGCGGCGGTGTAATCGGCTGTTTCGGGAACAGCGGCCAGTCCTGTAATGCACCGACTCGCATGTTAGTGCCTAAAGCTAAAATGGCAGAAGCTATTGAGATTGCTAAGGTAGCGGCGGCAAAGGCAAGTGTTGGCGATCCATCGGATGAGAAAACAAGACTTGGCCCCGTTGTGAGTGAACTGCAATTTAATAAGATCACCGCCTTGATAGAGAAAGGTATCGCCGAAGGAGCCGAGCTGATCGTTGGCGGCCCAGGTCGCCCCGAAGGCATCGACAAGGGCTATTTCATCCAGCCCACCGTGTTTGCCAATGTCACGAATGATATGACGATCGCTAGAGAAGAAATTTTTGGGCCGGTATTGACCATCCTCGGCTATGAAGATGACGAAGATGCCGTCCGCATAGCGAACGATACAGAGTACGGACTCTCTGGCTATGTATCGGGCGATCCTGCGCACGCAGAGAAGATAGCGAGGCAGATTAGAACCGGCATGGTTCACATCAACGGCGCTGGCCCAGACTTTTCTTCTCCTTTCGGAGGCTATAAGAAATCTGGCAACGGACGTGAGTGGGGGCTGGAAGGCTTCGAAGAGTTTTTAGAAACCAAAGCCATGCTTGGCGCAGCCTGAGGGGTAGTGAAATGTCAGTTGATATAAAAAAAGCAGCAATCGATATAGGCATCGTTACAAAAGATATCGATGCGATGATGACGTTCTATGGCGAGACACTCGGGCTGAAGCTTGAAGGTTCTATTCCAATGCCCGGTGGCGGCACCATGAATCGCTTCAAGGTTGGCGACAGTGTGATCAAAGTCATCGAACTTGATCCCGCCGCGCCGGCTGACGCAGCACCAGGTGGAATTCGTGGAGCAGCTGGTTATCGCTACTGGACCATTACCGTAGGCAACCTAGAAGCGAGCGTCGACAAGGCTGCTGCTGCTGGAGCGAAGATAGTAGTGCCCGCCAAGGTCGTGCGCGAGGGCATCACGATAGCCATCATTGCCGATCCAGATGGCAACTGGGTGGAACTACTAGAAATTTCCTAGTGCGTTAATTAGTGCTGGGGCTCTGAACATGCGGAGCCACACTACACCAGCGTGTTGACTCCTATTCAACCACTTCTCTGTAGCAACTACCGCACCCGGCTCAACATCTGGGGGTGGTGGATTCTTCGGTGGTGGCGGAGGCGGCTGGCAGCGGATATAAATATGCCCACACTAATTCATGAGCGCGTAAGACAATGCCAAGTTGGCGAATACCCTAAGGCAATCTGCCGATTAAGTTCGGGCTGGGTAGTACTAGGAGATGTCCAGTTCCTGCCCGGCTATAGCCTGTTGCTACCTGACCCTGTAGTACCTCACCTCAATGAGATGGGTGTTGAGGCTAGAAAGAATTTTCTCTACGAGATGTCAGTAGTTGGTGATGTCGTCTTGGAAATCACCGGAGCAGTTAGGATCAACTACGAAATGCTCGGCAACATAGAGCCCGCGCTACACGCACATATATTCCCGCGATTCGAAGATGAACCTGATGAGTTTAAACTGAAGCCGGTCTGGTTCTACGACTGGAACAATGCACCTGAATTCGATTCGAGCCGCGACATAGAAATAATGCAGGCTATCGCACAAGGCTTAGAACGGCGCGGCTTGATCGTATAATAATCCGTACGCTTAAAAACACGCATAAAGAAGAGGCCCTAAGGCCCCTTCTTTGAAGGCAAATAAATTCGCTCTCTTATAGAGATGCTTTGTAGAACTACTTCCAAATACTGCGAGACTTCAATGGGATGTCGAACACTGGACGACCAGGATTCTCGACATGAATGATGAAAGTGTCGGCATCGGGATGACTATAGCCTAAGGCTGACATGCCACCTTCTGATGTTGCCTTAAACTTCACACTATTCCCCGTGATCTCAACCAATTCCATTTCCTGTGGGCCATCAGTGCGCGCGACCATGCCCGGATCCCACTGCTGAATGTGCAGAACCAGAGAGCCGTCTACCTCTTCAATGGTGATCATCTCAAACATGCTGGTTGCATCGTCACCTGTCATTCTTACCATGGCAGCAATTGAACCCGCCTCTCCCATAATCCAATTCTCTTCTAGCTGATTTGGACCTAGATTGCCCGCCCAATTACCTGTCATCCAAGCAATATCCTCAACGGTAGCTGAAGGGCCTGCCGCGAAGCTAGACCCTGAGAAGGCAGCTAGGCCAAGAAATACCATTACTGTAATTGTTTTCCTATTTATCATTCTGTTCTCCGTAGATTAATTGCTTATGTCTAATTAGTATTTCTTTAAAATTCGTGAATTCCACTCAACCAATGTAATAAAAACCCGGTATCACAACGACCCATTATTTTTGAATCTCTTGCAGCCAGTTTTCCAACGATTTCCATTCCATTCTAAACATATGCGGTGCACCATCAAGAACATCCGCATCCAGAACAACGTCTGCGTCCGTTAGGCTGGCGACTGTCTCATCGAATCGATCCGCCCAATCTAACTGATCACTCCCACCGATGCGTAGATAAACAGGAAAGCCCTTTAAGGCTTCGTTATCTGTGTCCGAGCTCGATATCGCCGGGACTGCTGCCACTCCGAAATAGTTTTGCGGATCACGTCGCGCAATTTCCAATGCCGACATTCCTCCGTTAGATACCCCCGCCAACAACACCTTCCCTTGCGCAACATCGTCTCGCTTCTGCAATTCGACGATCAACTCTAAAATGAGTGCATTGTTTGCCACACCTCGAAAGGAACGATTGTTGGGTGAGATAGGTACCGCAACCATCCACCCCCTCTCTGCGAAACCGCTACCCAGCCAACGCGAGGTATCTTGTGATATCGATGCATTGCCTGGCCCACCGCCCATAAGGATGACTAGAGGGTGCCGCTGATCACTGTCGTTTTCTGAAGCAACAAGAAAAAAATTCAACACTGTGCCATTTTGCAATGTTATGCGCTCTTGAGCCTGCATTGTCATGGGGAGCAAACTGCAACAGAAAATAAACAACGTTATTAGCTTTTTCATCCTCAGTCTCCTGACTTCTAAATTAATCGTCCTGGGAATCTTCCCTCTTCTTATAAACTTCCTCGAATTGACCCTGCAGGCGGCGCATGCCACCTAGCCAGCGGTCGTAGTCGTCTGTCTTCCTGCGCATATAGGTCAATACTTCCGGGTGCGGCAAACAAAGAAAGCGCTCGCTCTCTAAAGTCTCCATTACTGTATCCGCCAACTTGTCGGGTTCCAACATGCCATCGAGGCCTGCAACTCCGCCATCGCCACCTGCCGTCATCGCAGTGCGCACTGCCTGAGGACAGAGCACCGATACTTTGATTCCACGCTTGCCGTAGGTAATCGAGAGCCATTCTGCGAAACCGATCGCGGCATGCTTCGTAACGGAGTAAGGAGCCGAGCCTACCTGGCTCAATAGTCCCGCAGCGGAGGAAGTGTTCAAGAAATAGCCTTCGCCACGTTCAAGCATACCCGGAAGAACTGCACGAGCCGCAAATACGTGGGACATGACATTGATATCCCAGATCGATTGCCAGGCATCTGTGCTGACATTCTCTCCGCCAGCCGTAAATATCCCTGCGTTAGAACAAAATAAATCAATCTGACCGAATTTTTCAAGCGCCTTACTCACCAAGGCATTGACGTCTTCCTCGTCACCAACGTCTGTCTTAACTCCTAATGCCTGCGTGCTCACAGAAATATCTGCGACCGTTGCATCGATACCATCGGAATTAATATCTGACACTACGATTGCCTTAGCACCTTCCCTAGCAAATCTTTCACAGAGTGATTTCCCTATGCCACTTGCTCCTCCAGTAACTACGATAACCTTGTCTTTAATTTGCATATTCTTTTGGCTTCCTTCTAGTTTAACTTTTGCCTAACACATGTAACTTGTTATTTTCCCTATAGCGAACTACGCTGAAATCATTTCTCTAAGACGATTTGAAAGGATATCTTCAGCCTCTTCCACGATTCTTGCAACCAACTCTTCACAGCTTGGATTGTCATCGATCAATCCAACAATCATTCCTGCCGACCAAATACCTTTGTCCAAGTCACCACCGTCGAATAGCTCTCTGCCCTTCACGCCCTGCACTAGAGGCTGGATGTCTTCAAATTTCGTTTCACCAGGGCGAGACTCTATTTCTACAACTTTTTCTGCAATGCTGTTCTTGAAAACGCGTGCCGTATTTCGCAACGAGCGGTAGATGAGCGCCGTATCCAATTCTGTTGCTTCGATCATTTTCTGTTTCACATTGTCATGAATAGGCGCCTCCTTCGTAACCATGAAGCGCGTCCCCATATTAATACCATCAGCGCCCATCGCTAGCGCGGCAGCTAGGCCTCTGCCATCCCCCAAACCACCTGAGGCGAGAAAAGGTATCTTCAATCTTTTTGCTGCGAGTGGGAGAAGAATCATATTGGTGACGTCATCTTCACCGGGATGACCGGCACACTCGAAGCCGTCTACGCTCACTGCATCACAGCCGATCTTCTCGGCCTTCAATGAATGGCGTATCGAGGTGCACTTGTGAATAACCTTGATACCCGCCTCTTTAAAAAGTGGCAGGTACGGCTCAGGGTTGCGACCCGCTGTCTCGACAATCTTTACCCCAGAGCCGACGATTGCCTGAGCATATTCATCATAGGGTACTGGCTTGATGGTCGGCAGGATGGTCAGATTGACCCCGAATGGCTTGTCAGTCATCGACTGGCAGCGTTCAATCTCTTTGAGAAGATCCTCGGGCGTGGGCTGCGTTAGTGCAGTTATGATGCCCAGCCCCCCAGCGTTAGATACGGCCGATGCGAGCTCGGCTAATCCAACCCACTGCATGCCTCCCTGAATTATAGGATGCTCGATACCTAGTAATTCTGTAATTCTTGTCTTCATTGCTGCCTTTATCCCTGTCAAACCACGCCTGATATCTCTCTCTACCGTATATAATGCGCGGCTTATCTCGAAATCCAAAAGACAGTGTACGTGTTAAACCCAAGGGCTGTAAAGACAGAGGAATAGGTCGATAACCTGTGCTATATTGTCGAGCTTTTAGAATAACCGCTTCAGGAAAGACCGATATAGAAGCTAGTTTACGAACCGCTGAGGGCTTAATCCTCAAACTTTTTATAATTTAAAACAAGGGAACATAAACCTATTTTTTCCACTTGAATAGATCGCCGCAGAGCGCAACAAGTGGAAAAGAGTGGTTTATAAATTCGGAGATTTAGAATGATTCATAAGTTATTAATTACCAGCATAGCCGCTGCGGCTGGCCTGGCAGCAGTGCCCGCGCTTGCTCAAAATGGCCAACAAGCCATAGAAGAAATCCAAGTTACTTCCACCCTCAGAAAATCTGCGGGCCTCGCTGACGTTAATGCAGCGGTTTCTGTGCTCGGCGAACAGGAATTGGATTTGATCAACCACTCTCATTTACAAGAAGCGTTGAATCGGCTTCCTGGCGTGAGTATCCATCGTAATAATGGGCAAGAGAGCCTCCTTGCGATTCGCTCGCCGATACTTACCGGTGCAGGCGCATGTGGCTCCTTCTTAGTAGCGGAAAACGGTATACCTGTTCGCTCTAGCGGATTCTGTAACGTAAACGAGATGTTCGATACGCATTCTGAGAATGCGTCCAGCGTCGAAGTCATACGCGGACCAGGCAGTGCATTCTGGGGATCGAACGCCGTACACGGTTTGATCAATGTCGTGTTGCCAAAAGCAGGCGAGGCCGGCGAAGTTATGCTCGAGCAGGGACCTCGTGGCTCAAAGCGGCTCAGAGGCTCATTCGGCCAAGACTACGGCAACTTCAAGCAATTATTGATGGTCAACGGTATTAGTGAGGAAGGCTACCGCGATGACAGCGGTTTAGATCAGCAAAAAGTCTCATGGCTTTACAACTACACAACCAAAAATGGCGCCAACCTCGACGGCGGTTTTACGATGATAAATCTTAATCAGGAAACTGCTGGATATGTCAAAGGAACCGACGCCTTCGAAGACAGCACACTGCGCGATACTAATCCAAACCCTGAAGCCTTCCGCGATAGTGTGAATGGCCGCGTCTGGACTACAATTACTCAACAGTTGGGTGACTGGGAAGTGGTGATGACGCCTTACTTCCGCGAAGTGAATATGACATTCATGCAGCATTTCTTGCCTGGACAGCCTATAGAAGACACCGAGCACCGCAGCGTTGGCTTTCAATTTGCTGCGTATAAGGAACTTGATAACGGTGCCAATCTTGCGATGGGCTTCGATATCGAAGATACCGACGGCTCGCTCAAGCAGTTTCAACCAAACCCAACTTCAGGATCATTCTTCCTGCGCAACCACATCCCTCAGGGCCAGCACTACGACTTCGACGTAGACATTCGCCAATATGCAGGCTTCATCAACTACGAACAGGGCTTCGGTAACGGCTGGGAACTATCTCTGGGTTTGCGCCTAGAGAGAATGGAGTACGTCTATGACAACAACATGATCGACGGACGCACCGACGAGTTCGGCGTGGCTTGCCGCTTCGGTTGTCGCTATAACCGCCCTGCTGACAGAGATGACAGTTTTACCAACGTCTCTCCAAAGCTAGGCCTGAGCTATGCGCTGAATGACAACCACGACCTGCAATTCAGGGTACAGCGAGGCTTCCGCGCACCACAGGCTACTGAACTGTATCGCCTACAGAACTCACAGACGGTCGCGAGCTTAGATTCTGTGGAACTAAACAGCTATGAAGCAGCCTTTAAAGGCGCCGGTGAAAACTGGAACTATTCTGCTTCCTGGTACTTCATGGACAAAGAAAATGAGATCTTCGCAAATAGCGCTAGAGCAAACCTTAATGACAGCCATACCTCACATCGAGGAATCGAGTTTGCTATGGGGCTGGATATTACAGACACACTTTCTGTTCAGGGTGTCTTTAACCTAGCTAAGCATACCTACGAAAATCCCCAGATATCCGGTGGAATCAATATCAATGGGAACGACGTAGATACCGCGCCGAATACGTTCGGTAATTTGCGCCTGCAGTGGAGACCAATCAGCTCGGTTACGACCGAACTCGAACTGGTTAACATGGGTGACTACTACACGAATCCTGAGAACACAGCGAGCTATGAAGGACATGACATCTTGAACTGGCGAACACAGTATGCGTTTAATGATGACCTGACCTTCTATCTAAATGTGCTTAACGCAACGGATGAGGAATACGCGGAGCGTGCAGACTGGACAACGTTCAATGGCGATCGCTATTTTCCTGGTGAACCTGTAAGAGCATTCTTCGGAGTTACTTGGAAATATAAGTAGTTTCCAAAACGTTGATAAAAATGCCGACACTAAGTCGGCATTTTTATTTCTACCAATAGCATCTGAAGAACGATAGGGTTATCACAATGCACAACGCAGATGACAGCAATTCAGCGCAGGCCTTCAATGATCTGCTTGCCTATTTCTCTCGGAACAAGAACGATAATCCAGACCCGATTTTTCATCCTGATGACTCAGTTAACAAGATGATGACAGAGCGCCCTACCGCTCTGCGAAAAGCCTCGGTACTAATTCCTATAACCCGACACAAGCCGAGCAAGAATAGCGAGATAGTGCTCACCGTGCGCTCAGAGAACCTAAATAGCCACCCTGGCCAGATCAGCCTACCTGGAGGCTCCGAAGAGGCGATCGATTCGGATGTAGTTGCTACGGCGCTAAGAGAGAGCGAGGAAGAGATTGGCCTCGCCCAGAGCGACGTTGAGGTCATAGGCCGCTTGGGCGACCTGGCGCTTCCCTCTGGCTTTCAAATCACACCCATCGTCGGGCTTATAGAACCAGATTTAGAATATATACCCTGTTCTATCGAGGTCGCAGAGATTTTTCATGCACCTCTTTCCCTACTGATGAATCTAAACTCCTACAAGCCCACATCCATGACCTATGACAATCAATCGAGAAAAGTTCTCGAGCTACAGTTTGAACGGTTTAGGATTTGGGGTGCCACGGCAGCAATTCTCTACCATCTTGCGCAGGTGGTCGAAAATTCGAAAACATAAATTGGGTAGAGTTTTAGGCAAAGGACTTAGCTAGCACTGGGGCTAGGTCTTTCTGAATTAAGCTTCTTCGAAACTGAGCCGCTTTTACCCTCATCGCTAAAGGTAGAGTGACAAACTTTGTTGCGACCTTCCTTTTTGGCTAGGTAGAGAAAAGAATCAACCTTCTCCACGTATTCTTTTTCTGTTAATTCCTCGCCTCCGCAGCGACAAGGAATATCCAGCCTACGAACAGTCTTCTTAACTAGACCGAATATGTGGCTAAGTACGACGTTGCCAGCCTCATGGCCATAGGCGTCGTTGACGGCTTAAAATGATCTAAGCCTAACATTATGAGACAGGTGGGCTGACCAGAACGACGAGTACGCTCCACCTCCAAGCTAAGCGCTTGATTAAAGTAGCGGAAATTAAACATGCGCGTCAATTCATCCGTACGCACTAGCGCCGCCAACTGCCTGATCTCTTCCTGAAAACATAGCACAAAGGCGTATTAGCCAACGCCACTTCCCAATTTTTTCGATCTTTTAGGCTATTAATTATTAATATTCAATAGCCTACGGGATAGCCCAGTCAGGAAAAGGGCCTAATACACCGAAGGTTAAATGGCCCACTGTGTAGACAAAGAGGGTGATCAGAAACACTGAAAGAATATCCAGCCAGATGCCTGCCACCACCATCTTCATTATGGGCACCCTCCCAGAACCGTAGACGATTGCATTAGGCGGTGTAGATACAGGCAGCATAAATGCGCAGGAGGCAGCCAAAGTCGTGGGAATAAGCAGTAGTAACGGATGCACTCCGATGGCCTGAGACAGGCTGGCCATGATCGGTAGAGACAGCGAAATTGTCGCTGTGTTAGAGGTTACTTCCGTGAGCCCAGTGATAAAACCCACTGTGCTCATCACAATAATCAGAGGACTAGCGTCTCCGAGAAGCAACTGCAACTGTCCTGCGATATAGACGCCTAGGCCCGACGTTGTAAAGCCTTTCGCAAGCGCCAAGCCACCACCGAATAGTAACAAAATTCCCCATGGCACCTTTTTAGCATCTTCCCAATCCATGAGGCGACCACCCACCTGCTTGCTGGCCGGAATGATGAACAGCAGTAATGCCATAGCGATAGAAACGGTCCCGTCATCGATCATATAGCCAACTGGGTCGGAACCTACAAATGCAAGGAACGAATCTAAGTAGTGGCTCCATCCATAAATATCAACATCAGCCCCGAATAAACGCTCCTTCCTCGTCATCCATAATAGGGCTGCACTGACGAACACGAACGTTACTCTTTTTTCCTCGGGGGACATCACTCCGAGTTTTTCAATTTCATTGCGGATAAAATCACGCCCACTAAAGGGCGTCGTAGCCGGCAGAGGGAAAACAAATCGAGTGAGAACAAACCAGGCTATCAACATATAGGTTGCACTCATCGGTAAGGCAAATATCATCCATGACGCGAAGGTAATTTCAGGAGCCAAAGGAAACAACTGCGGCAACTGGGTTACCAGAACGCCGTTGGGCGGCGTGCCGATCAATGTCGCAAATCCGCCAATAGAAGCGGAGTAGGCTATACCCAACAGTATTGTGAGTGGAAAATTTTCGGCTCGCTTATCTATGATGACGCCTTTAGCTGCAGCCTCACGATTTAACTCTTCATATAAAAGAATAAGCGACATTCCCATAGGCATCATCATCAACGCAGTTGAGGTGTTCGACAACCACATAGAAAGAAAGCCGGTGGCAAGCATGAACCCTAGAACGAGCCGATGGGGCTGACCGCCGATGACACGCAAGATATTCAAGGCGATACGTTTGTGTAGATTCCACTTCTCGACCGCCGTAGCAATAATAAAACCGCCGAGAAATAGCAGGATAATCCAATCCATATATTGGCCGGCCACATTCGGGAAAACGATATCCAGATCGGAAGGGCTTAAGCCGTTGCGCATACTAACCGTTTCGAAGTCGATCTGATTCGCCGCAGGCACTAGGCGCCCGCGCATGATGCCCAGCAGCGGGAATAGAACTATGGGAAGTAGTGCCGTTGCGGAGAGTGGTATTGCCTCAGTGATCCACCATATCGCCATTAGCAATATCACCGCAGCCATACGAGTCACGAGCGGATTGTTGGGATCAAGATCGACGAACAGCAACACTAGAACGAATGCCAACGGCCCTAGCCACAGCCCTATTTTACTTCGCATAGGTGTGCTTTCGACTTGTTGAATGGCAGCTGTCATGAGGCGTCCTTATAGGTGTTGTTAGTCTTCCGTTAATCCTGTCCGTTCTTGGTGCAGTATTTTAGTTGGTTTTGTAGACGAATTATGTTCTCGGGAAAAAATAGAAAAGCGAATGCTGGGATAGAAAACCCAAACAGGTATTTAAGGTTGTCACCGCACGAATTAATTGCGAGACCTACCTCAAATACCCGCCTACAAAACGCCAGGGTACCTAGAGTTGCTCGAGCATTGTTTCCGCTGAGCTCGCCTTGATCTCGCCGGGGGCCTCGACTCCTAGATAAGTAACCATACCGTCTTCAACGATCATACCGAAGCGCTGAGCCCGCTTGCCCATACCAAAACCACTAGCATCGAGCTCAAAGCCAATAGCGCTGGTAAAGTCGCCATTACCATCCGCTAGCATCAGTATCTCTTCGGCATTCTGATTCTGGCCCCAGGCACCCATGACGAAAGCATCGTTCACCGACATACAGGCGATAGTATCCGCGCCTTTTGCTTTTAGAGCGTCGGCGTTCACTACAAAGCCAGGTAGGTGAGTTAGAGAGCAGCCTGGAGTGAATGCACCAGGTACGGCAAAGAACACAACCTTCTTGCCCGAGAATACTTCGTCACTGCTTATATCTGCCGGTCCATCTGCGGTCATATGCTTGAAATTTACCGATGGAACCTTGTCTCCGACTTGGATCGTCATTGCGAACTCCTAATAGTTAGTTTTAATTCAGTTAGCGGATAGTAGCAAATTCGCTGCCATAAGCCCTTAAAATAGCGATGTGCTTTCCTCTTTTTTGAGTTAGCATTCAACGCTTTCACACCCTTGAGCAATTGACTAGAACCTCTATGGATACAGTATTCTTTCTAGCCTCGAAGATTATTTGGGCACTGATTTCGCCGGACAGTCTGATCGTCATTCTCGGGGTGTCCGCCTGGATCGCCGCTATCCTGAAATGGCAGAGAGTCTCGAGATCCTTACTCGCCAGTAGTGCCCTACTACTCTTGCTTATTGGCTTCTTTCCGGTTGGGGAATGGCTAATCGCGCCGCTAGAGAATCGCTTCACGACGAATGCAGCACTGCCAAGTGAGGTGGATGGCATAGTGGTTCTAGGCGGCGCTATCTTGCCTCGACTGTCTAATGTCTGGCAACAACCAGAAGTTAACGGCGCCGTGGACCGACTCACCAATTTTCTCTATCTCGCCCGACTCTACCCGAATGCCCAACTCGTATTCACTGGCGGCAGTGGTGCGGTCATCGAACAGGAATTCAAAGAGGCTGAGATGGCACAGATCTTATTCGATCAGCTGGGCCTAGCAGAACGAGCTATTATCTTTGAGAGCGGGTCACGCAATACGTCCGAGAATGCTAGACACAGCAAAGATCTAGTCACTCCCGAAAATGACGAGAATTGGCTATTGGTCACATCGGCATTTCATATGCCACGATCGATGGGTGTGTTCTGTCAGGAACAGTGGACAGTGCAGCCCTATCCTGTCGATCACTATTCGCAGAAGGGAAACTTGCTACGGGTAAACTTCTCTTTCAGCGCCAATTTATCGGTGCTAAGAATCGCAATCAGGGAATGGGCCGGGCTGGTAGCTTATAGAATTAGCGGCAGAACCGATCGGCTACTACCTGGAAGAGAAAACTACTGTGCGGCCACGGACGTCGAATAGTATCCCTTCGACGCCGTAACTGACTTAAAGACTAGTTCAGGATATTACGGAGTCTGCCCCCCAAATTCTCAACTGCCTCTTCGACTCGTTGTGCACCATCCTGTATTCGACCCTCAAAAGACTCTCTTAATCCATCGAGACTGGGAAGGTCGGAGTTCAAGATAGAAGCCATCAATTCCTGCAACACAACGCGAACAGGATTCGCTGCACTGGGCGAACCGCCTTCGGCCCCAATATCTCGAATCTTGATGTCGGCAAGCTTTATCGATGCACTTACTAGTGAAGACACGAAGTTCAGCTGCGAATCTACCATTAGAAGCTCACGAATAATAATCTGTTGCCCGGACTCATCTGCCGATTCAGGATCGCTTGATGCGGCATCTCCTCCGTCAAGGTTAGCCAGACGAGTGCGGATATTATCGCTGACAATCCTCGTCTCATAGATAATTATAGGCTGCATGATGATCGACTCGATCTCTGCAGCATCCGTGAATACTGAATTCACATAGATGCTTATCAAGACCGAATCCAATTCAAAAGCATATTGCGATTCGAAGCCCTCGGGATTCTTAACGCGCAGTCCAGAGATACTACCCTGCCCGCTTAGCGGTGATAGTGAAACGCTATCTACGGTTACCGCCGCCCGCAAGCAGTAGAAGGAAAACCACGGGTGGTCAGAATTTTCTTGATCATTATTATCTCTGTTTTTTGGTGACTAATTAGTATTAGCCATTTATTGATAAGGTCTTCGCACCGAAAATGGCCAGCTAACTATCAAAGGGCACAGAGCTACCGATGACAGCTTCGATCCAGTCTAACTGTAGGGCTACGCTTTCGTATACTGCAACAGCCCCGTATTTCCCCTGAGTTTCCTCCGAAAAGTCGACTGCCGTTACCTCGCCAACTGTGATGCCAACTAGAAACAAGCCGTTCTCGTTTTCGAGTAACGCAGGGCCACCGCTATCACCCAAGCTCGGCATTCCCTCTAGGGGTAAGGCTTGGCTGGCAGGATCCCGAGGATCATCGAATCGTATCCTGAATCTACGATCAACATCTGTGATCCGATTCATAGCAAGACGAAGACTGCCATCATTGTATTGTCTGCCAGTTGTTCCCAAGCCGAAGTAGCCCCACCCGAGTAGAGTTACGATCGAGTCAGATTCCAGTTCCTCCAAATACAATGGCATCGCCTGCGGCGTAGTCGAAGCCTGCTTGAATCTCAGCAGGGCAAGATCTACATCAGCAGCATTTTTCAAATCAAATTCGGGATGAATGATGACAGCATCTATCTCCCGACTCTGACCGGCTATGAGGACGGCGAAGTCGCGACCATTTGCCAGTGTATGGCCGAGTAGCGTTTGCTCCACACAATGCGCCGCGGTTAACGCCCATTGCTGGTGAATTACTGTGGCAGCGCAAACTTTTCGATTCCCCTGCTGCTCAACGAAAAATACCGAGGGATAACTACTCTCTCTCACTTCATAGCGCGTAGGCCCAACATCGTGACGAATTATGATAGCGGAGCTAAGCGAGACGAAGGTGGTGCACAGGAGAGGTAAAACGAATCGGCGAATAATGAGTAGAGAGTGCTTATTCATCTTGATCTTCTGATTCTGCTTTGGTGCTGATTCGCCGCCTTCTTAGTGGGCGCAGATTGGGTTGGTAACTGGCTTTCTTAGTCATTCGAAACAGCTTCAACAGTTGACGCAAAACGACGGCAACGGACAAGATTGCAAACACCAAAATGCAGGCGGCCAACCATTTCTCGTGTGTCCAGCCGGAGGTACTAATAAGATCGGACAACATAATCAGAGCCTTTCTAGGGAGGCATTATAGGGTTTATCAAAATTTCGATTCGATGCCAGAAGCTAGGAAGCCCCTGATCACGTATTCAGGTGACCTGAAGCGTGCTTCTGCTCGGCGCAATTCGCCGTTAAAGCTTCCGCTCCCTGCTCGCGCCCTTACCTACATTCATCCATGTAGGCGATGGCCCTAACCCATAACAAGGGGCTTCAGATCATGCCAAAAGAGGCCTTCAGAACAGTCGCCGCTCCGCGCTGCCTCCTTTTGTAAGGTAGTAAACATTACTGCAGGAATCCCGCTTGGTCAGAGACTCCCTAGGATTCGCCCGCAAGCTCAGATACGAGTTGTTCAATATTCTCGATTCGCTCCCAAGGATCGTCCATCTCCAACAGATCTTGACGCTTTGCATTCTCTACAGGAATCAATTCCGCGAGGCGCCATCCAAGATCCCAAAGGTTGTCATAGTCGATTATCAGGTTCTTTTGCTCGACTAAGGGGTGACTCTCCAGATTTTGTAACAGTTGCGTTAGTTGAGTGAAATCATCATCGATAGGTATCATCTGTTTCCCAACGCTGTCGTTCTCGCTGAATGCAACATTTGCCGTCAATACTCCGCTCTGGGCCTGCCAGCAATCCTCGATATTGAATTTAGCACTGCCCTCTACGGTTATTCCAAGCAGTCCATTCGGCAGTTGATCCCAATCGATGATATTCACATAGGTTCCTGTGCGGTGAATGGTTTGCGGGGTTCCAGCCTGGACAGTTTCCATTCCATTCTTCAGCAGACAGATACCGAAGCCTGTCTCTGTGCGCATGCACTGCGTAACCAGATCGATGTAGCGCCGCTCGAATATTTGCATATCCAATCTACCGCCAGGGAACATAACCAATTGTAGCGGGAACAACGGTATTTCTTGGGAAGTAGTCATAGAAATACTCAAAAGCCAGAGGCCCCGGTCGGGCTGTGATCTAAGGCGCACAGTAATTTCTCATGGATTCCATCGAAGCTGCCGTTGCTCATCACTACTATATTGTCCCCTTTGATAGAGTTCTCCTCTATGAATGAGACGATCTCGTCCGTAGTAGAAAACGCATATCCTGGCACCTTACTATCGGCGACGAGTGCATTGAAATCGAGCCCCGACTTCTCTGGCTTTTGCCAGATAACCATATCTGCTTTCTGACAGGCCTCCACTAGCTGCTGCTGATAAATGCCAAGTTTCATAGTACTCGAACGAGGTTCGATTACCGCAATCAAACGCGATTCTGCAGCCTCAGATTTCAGCTTCATGTGGATGCCCTGCAGCGTGGTCATGATCGCCGTAGGATGGTGAGCGAAGTCGTCATAGACTTTTACGCCCTCCACTTCTCCCCTCAATTCCATCCGCCGCTTCACACCTTTGTATGTCTGTAAGCCCTCTACAGCTGTAGCGACATCGATCCCTACATGATGAGCCGCTGCGATGGCAGCGATGCCATTCTTCACATTATGCACACCGGTAACACCCCACTCTACGAGCGTGCGGCTCATCACTTCCCCGACAAAACCCTGACCATATTTTACTAGTTCGAATTCCGAGCCCTGCCCGTTGAGGAGTTCCGCATTCCAGAACACACCGCCATTGGCAGCCAATTTCTTGCACACCTCCTCCGGCACAGCGACACCAAACCGTTGTTTCGAGGTCCAATTGCCCATGCGTAAGACCATCTCGATTGTGCCTTCGCCGTGGGGAACGATAAGCAGCCCATTACCTGGAACCGTTCTAACCAGATGATGAAACTGTTTCTGAATTGCCTCGAGGTTGTCGAAAATATCTGCATGATCGAATTCAAGATTATTTAGGATAGCCGTTCTGGGAGCATAGTGAACGAACTTGGAACGCTTGTCGAAGAAGGCGCTATCGTACTCATCGGCTTCTACGACAAAGAATGCGGAGTCACCAATGTCAGCCGAGCGCGGCAGATTATTCGTTACACCACCGATAAGATAACCTGGCTTCATACCCGCATTCTCGAGTATCCAAGTTAGCATGGCGCTAGTGCTGGTCTTACCGTGCGTACCCGCAACTCCCAGTACCCACCTATCATGAAGCACGAACTGTGACAGCCACTGCGGACCTGACGTGTAGTTCAGACCCTCGTTCAAAACGTGCTCAACGGCTGGATTCCCACGGGAAAGCGCGTTGCCAATTATCACAAGGTCTGGCTTTGGATAGAGGTGTTCTGGCCGAAACCCCTCCATCAAATCGATACCCATCTCTTCCAATTGCGTACTCATTGGCGGATAGACATTGGCATCGCTGCCGCTAACGCGGTTTCCGAGCTGTTTAGCAATTATGGCTAGGCTACCCATGAAGGTACCGCAGATACCTAAAATATGTACGTGCATTGAGATTCTCGCGCGGCTGGGCTGGTTCATCGCAGTGCTGTTTATAGCACAAAACTTAGGTAGCATAGGAGTACTAAGCCACCACTGAATTGAATAATGACAAACAAGCCTCAAAAATTCTGGACCTTCTCCCTGGAACTGTACGATGCAGAGGGCGTGGCCGCAGCCTGCCTCGAATTGCAGGATGCCTATCAGCTAGATGTGAACTTGATTCTATTCTGTTTTTGGCACGGCAGCGCCTACGGAAAGATAGATCAGGAGTTATTGCAAAATGTCATCGAACTCTCGATCGAATGGCGCACTCACGTTGTGCAGCCATTGAGAGCCGCCCGCGCTTGGATGAAACTAAACCCCAGTCCAAGCGAGCAATTCGATAGCCTGCGGGAGAGGATAAAAGCAGACGAATTGATGGCGGAGAAATATCAGCAAGAAAAAATAGCCAGCCTAGCATCCGAATTTAATAGAGGTCGGCAATGTCTATTTGGCTTTGATGACATCGGAAAAAATATCAATAGCCTATTGCATACGGTAAAAATCGAACGGGACGAGAAGATTACTAGCAGACTAGAGATTTTGCGCAGCGCACTTGAGAAACAGGTCCTTGGCAGTCGATGATGCATGGGTTTAGATCACGAATAGCTACAGTGACGACCAAAGAGTAACTTTAATCGTCATCCGAATCGGATTCAGCCGAACCCGAAGACTTCGAAATAAAGCTAGCGGAAACTGCAAAAGCTATTGCACCTGCCAACCACAAGAAGTCATTAATTATGGAACTTCCACTGCCACCGGTAAAAGCCAAGAAAGAAAGTACCATCCAGATCAATGCAACGATCCAGCAGAGAGATTTAGAGTATCTGGCGAAGCCCGTACCTTGTGTAAGCATGACATCCTCACACAGGGATATTGTTACTATCGAGTAAAGCTAACACGCCATTGACTGCCCTGTCAGTCAAGCCTGTAGCAGCCCAAACTGTATACAGCTTGCAAAAACTACCCTGATTTAACTAGAGTTTTATCGCGTTTGCTGGTGAGGCAACACTATCGCGAATACCCCACCACAGTAACAATCGCAGCTACGCTGCCGCCTTCGATCGCGATGATCTCCATTTCCCATTAGACGAGCCATTGTTGGCAGGTTTTCCAGCTGTGTCCTGTCTGCGACGAGGCCGTTGATTGTTAGTAGGCCGCCTGCTGGGTTCGCTACTCTTGCTAGCCGGAGCCGGATTCGCTAGGGCAAATGCGTACTCTTCGCTATCTCCTCTAGGAACTGCAAACTTTATCAAACGTTCTATGTCACGCAGCTGCTTGCCCTCTTCACCGCTAACCAGAGAAATCGCCAATCCGGTAGCTCCCGCCCTGCCAGTTCGACCAATGCGATGCACATAATCCTCAGGCACATGCGGAAGGTCGAAGTTTATGACCCGTGCGAGTTGCTCAATATCGATACCGCGAGCGGCAATATCTGTCGCTACCAAGACCTGCACTCCACCCTGCTTGAAGTCATGGAGAGCTTTCGTTCGCTGCGCCTGCGACTTGTTGCCGTGGATAGCTGCAGCTTTTATGTTTTCTTTGATTAGTTTCTTAGCTAGGTTGTTTGCACCGTGCTTCGTGCGACTAAATACCAATGTCTGATCATTGCTCGCCAGCATCATTTCGATTAGCAGATTAGGCTTGCTGGCTTTGTCTACGTAATACATTTTCTGTGAAATAGCTTCGACTGTAGAGTTCCTAGGAGCGACATCGATCTCTACAGGCTTGTCGCAGATCGTCTTCGCTAGGACTCGGATGTCATCTGAAAATGTCGCAGAGAACATCAGATTCTGTCGCTTTTTCGGAAGCAGCGCCATTATTTTCTTAATATCGCGAATAAAACCCATATCCAGCATTCGATCCGCCTCATCGAGAATCAGCACTTCGACATCTCGGAAGTCGATGCACTTCTGCTGATACAGATCCAATAATCTACCAGGCGTAGCAACTAGGATGTCGAGCCCACGATTCAGTGTCTTCTTCTGCGGATTAATATTTACTCCACCGAAGACTACGCCATATCTCAAATTCTCTTGCGCGCCATAGGTTTGGATGCTGTCTTCAATTTGAGCCGCTAATTCTCGAGTCGGTGTCAGGATCAGGGCACGAAAGCTATTTCTAGTTCGATTGGGACGTCCGCTTATCAATTGCAACAAGGGCAATGTGAATCCGGCTGTTTTCCCCGTGCCAGTTTGTGCCGCAGCCATCACATCACGTCCCGCTAGAATCTCTGGGATAGCTCGTTCTTGAATTGGTGTTGGCGATGTGTAGCCAGTTTGTTGCACAGCTTGCAACAGTGTGTCGGATAGTCCGAGTGCGTTAAATGTCATTCAAATTCTCTTATGTAGTAAGTATGCCGAAGCATTGTGTTTGTTCGAAACGAAAACGCATTGCCTACTCCACAGTAGGAGGAAGCTCGATGGTTTCTCGTTATGATTTTCCGAACTTTAAACTTTTTTAATCAGTTCTATTGCACGGATGTGCATTCGATAGCTAGTTCGTAGTTACTCGCGACTTAACTGCGAGTAGCCAGAATCGAGGTGGCGACTTGGTATTCGAGCCGGATCAAAAATCGATTCGCTGAATAGAAGCCTGCAGACTGCGATTTAGGCGCAGTAACGTGACCTTATCTAAGTATGATGCACCGTCTAGATATTGCTGAAACAGGCGTTAGCGCTGAAGAGCCATGTCTAAACGTGGCGGCACCTTAGCATAAAATCGAGGAGGAGTATCGTTTTTTATTGTTAATTCAGGGGGTTGAGGGGGTGCCGACTGAGAGCACAGACCGCTGCCATATCGCTAAACGCAATCGTAGCGCTCCTATCTAGTAGAGAAAGAATCCGCCATCGATCAGTAGGCTATCACCGGTGTGATAACTGCTGGCATCGCTCATCAAATAGGCTGCAATTCCCTCAAAGTCCGACCTATCGCCCCAGCGACGCACAGGAATCCGTGGCAATATTGCATTCGCAAATTTCTCATTGGCGTAATTATCTTCGGTCATTGCGGTTTCTATGTGACCCGGCAGTATCGAGTTGGCAGTTACTCCCCAACGCGCGTATTCGACGGCCAATCCCTGCATCATTGAGATTACGGCTCCCTTACTCGCCCCATAGGCTTCCACCCTCGCCATGCCCATCAACGCGCCTAAAGAAGAGGTCGCAATGAGACGACCACCAGGGTCACCGGCTTCGGCACGCTGTTTCATATGCTTAGCAGCACAGCGAAGCGTGTAGAACAGTCCGTCTAGATTCACATCCATAACATGACGCCAATCTTCGGTAGAGAATTCTTCGAAACGCCCTGATTTGGCGACCCCTGAATTAGCGAAACAACCGTCCACTCGTCCAAATACCTCTAGCGTCTCAGCGAAAGATTCCTCAACTGACGCCTCAACCGACACATCACAGCGTATAGCATGAACCTTAGTACCGTAGTCACCGAGCCGCTCAACTACAGCCGCGTTCTTCTCGGGATTACGGCCCCAGATGCAAACATCTGCACCCTGCTTCGCAACACCTTCAGCAAAACCTAGACCGATGCCGCCATTACCGCCGGTAATTAGAGCCACCTTGCCAGTTAGATCGAATAAATTTTTAGCCATTGTTTTGTTCTCTTAAGTTCTTGGGCTTGAGTTCTTAGCCTTGTGTACCCTGCCAGCGCTTAACTAGACCAGGATCTATGTCAAAAAGATCTAGCACTCGGCCTACATGATGATCCACAAGATCATCAACCGACCGCGGTTTTATATAGTGCGCCGGCATTGGAGGCGCCATGATTGCGCCATTCTGGCTCGCTCGGAGGAGTAGTTCGCAGTGTCCCGTGTGCAAGGGTGTTTCTCTTGGCACTAAAACCAGCCGTCTTCTCTCTTTCAACATCACATCAGCGGCACGCACCATAAGAGAGTCTGCATAACAATTCGCAACTGCTGACAGTGTCTTTATTGAGCAGGGAGCAATGATCATTCCGTCTGAGCGAAATGAACCACTAGCAATCGTGGCGCCTATATCTTTGTTCGAATGCACATGATCGGCCATCGCCTGCACATCCTTGGACGAGAATTCGGTTTCCACAGCGATGTTTAGCTTGGCAGAATCCGACATAATCAGGTGCGTCTCAATACCTGACTCCTGCTGCAAGACTTGAAGCAGCCGTATCCCATAGATAACGCCGCTGGCTCCAGACATTCCAATTATCAATCGCACGAGCTTCACCTGTTCCGAATCGGGCCTCGAATGTTGCATCAATCTATGAGAGCTGGCAAGCAATTGAAGTACTATCTCACAGCTTGTAAACTGCCTCTTCCTAGTACACCGGCAACTACTGGCGTCTGAACCGAAACTAATAAGCGAACACATTCTATGAGCAAAGCTAACCTTTTCTATGCCCAGTCCGGCGGAGTCACCTCCGTTATCAACGCTAGCGCCTGCGGCGTCATCGAGACTGCCCGCAAAAACAAAGACAAGATAGGAAAGGTATATGCAGGACTTAACGGCATCGTTGGCGCTCTGCGAGAAGACCTCATCGACACCAGCAAAGAGTCTAAGCAGGCGATTGCTGCACTTCGCTCAACCCCTGCCGGCGCATTTGGTTCTTGCCGCTACAAACTGAAATCCTATGCCGAGAACAAGCGAGAATACGAACGTCTTATGGAGGTGTTTGTAGCCCACAATATTCGCTACTTCCTGTACAACGGCGGCGGCGATTCGCAGGACACTGCCAACAAGATATCTCAGCTCAGCCTTGAGAAGGGCTATCCAATTACCTGCATCGGTATACCGAAGACCGTCGATAACGATTTGCCACTAACAGACAACTCTCCTGGTTTCGGATCGGTGGCGAAATACGTCGCCGTTTCTATCCGCGAGGCGGGACTGGATGTTGCTTCAATGTGCGATTCATCCACTAAGGTCTTCGTCATGGAAGTGATGGGTCGTCATGCCGGCTGGATCGCAGGTGCCGCCGGTTTAGCTACAGAAGCCGAAGGCGACGCGCCACATATAATTCTTTTCCCAGAGATCGCATTCAACAAAGAAAAGTTCATACGCAAAGTAAAATCCTGTGTAAAAAAATACGGCTACTGCGCCATCGTAGTTTCAGAGGGTGCGCAGAACAAGGATGGATCGTTCCTAGCTGACGCTGGCGGCAAGGATGCTTTTGGACACGCACAACTCGGCGGAGTCGCACCCTTCATCGCAAAGATGATTAAGGATGAGCTTGGCTACAAATACCACTGGGCGGTAGCCGATTATCTGCAGCGCGCAGCGAGACACATCGCCTCTTCAACCGATGTGGATCAAGCCTATGCCGTTGGCGAGGCGGCCGTCGAGTTCGCATTGGCCGGCAAGAATGCTGTAATGGCGGCGATCGTTCGCAGCAAGGGAAAGAAGTATAACTGGCGCATCGGTGAGGCAAAGCTTTCTGATGTTGCCAACGTCGAGAAGAAGATGCCCAGAAACTATATAAGTCGTGACGGCTTTCATATTACTGATGCCGCACGTGAATACCTCTCGCCATTGATTCAAGGCGAGGACTACCCCGAGTACAAGAACGGCCTCCCTCAGTATGCAAGATTGAAGAAGCAGCTGGAAAAGAAGAAGTTACGAAAGTGGAAAGCGGGCTAGGACAGCTCGCGAGCAGAAGGGCTAACTTAGGGGGCGAGCCTATCGATGCACCAACTCGCATCTTCCTGTAGAAGATAACGAAAGCGGTCATGTAGGCGATTCGCCCCACCCTGCCAGAATTCGATTTCCTTCGGCTCGACCCGATAGCCTCCCCAGAAGTCCGGAAGCGGGATCTCACCGTTACTAAACTTTTGTTTCAGAGACTCGAATTGATTTAACAGAAATGACCGCGACGTCAGGACACGACTCTGCTGCGAGGCTATTGCAGCAATCTGACTTTCCTTAGGCCGGCTCGCAAAGTACTTGAGTGACTCTGCCGCACTCATTTTGACAGCCTCACCACAGACCTTTACCTGTCGATCGATGTTATGCCAAGGGAAATGCAGGCTTATCTTGGAGTTTGTATCAAGCTCATCTGCCTTACGGCTACCGTAGTTCGTATAAAAAACAAAGCCGCTGTCATCGAAGCTTTTGAGCAGTACGATACGCTGGCTAGGCTGGCCGTCGGCCGAAACAGTAGCAATAGTCATTGCAGTGGGGTCGCTAATCTCTAGCTCGATAGCTTGCTGCATCCATAGAGAAAACTGATCAAACGGATCTGCAGCAAGCTCATCGCGACTTAGGCCGCCGTGCAAGTACTCGCGGCGCAGTGATTCAAGATCCATATTGCAGTCCAAGCGTTGCTTCCAGCCCAAAGGCTAGTAATAAAATGTAAAGGCTTGCGATGTTAGGGAGGCTACCTAATGAAATCACCGAAGTCCCAGAGCTGCTGACGCGGCGAACCCGTGACGTAATAATAAGTTCCGTGACCGTGTTTCTCATTAGCAAAGAATCTACCAACGTACTTTTGTCCACCGGGCCAGCGATAGGTACCCTCCCCATGATAGAAATCGTCGAGGAAAGTACCGGAATAGTTTTCAACATTCTCTTTCATCCAAAACTCGCTATGCTCGTTCTCGCGCCACTCGGCTAATCCGATGAAATAAGAACCCTGACCATTTCGTTCGTCGTCTCGCCACTGACCGATATACAGCTTCCCATTTCCGTTCCAATAAGTACCGCGACCGGAGCGAATACCCCTATCAAAATTGCCGTCATAGATAGACCTGGCATTGAAAGAGATAGGTATCTCGAGACGACCCCTGCCGTGGAACTCGCCGTCTCTGAAATTTCCGAGATACTCGCCCTTACCCCATTGGGTGGTGAGTTCCAGCCTCCCTCTACCCTGAGCGCAATCGCCAAGAACGCATTCTTCGGCTGTCACCTCGGCTAGAGATTGTGCAGTGATAGAGATCGAAGACAGCGAAAAAACTAGGCCTGCTGCCAGTTGGATAAACGTGAATCGTCTTAGTTTCATAGGAATGACACTCGTTATGTTTCAACTTATGCTTCAACTCTCAGAAACATGCTCGGCCTACAATTATAACGCTCCGCTGGCTGTGCTCAAGTATTAACCCAGAGGCGCGAATCTAGGGCTATACAACTCTGCGAAGCACATTAAGAGGACTCGTACTCACCACCTCTCGGGTTGAATTCATGCCCAAACCAGCGATAAGTACTGTGCCGATTAGCGGTCCAGCTATCCATACCCAGTAGTGAAAATTAAACTCCTGCTCAAAAACCTGTTCCTGGAGATAGTAGAGACTTGCCTCCGCTCCAACGGTAGCGATGATGCCCGCTAAAGCACCAATACTCGCAAATTCTATCAATAGGCTACTAAGAATAAGTCTCTTCCCGGCACCTAATGTGCGCAGTATCGCGTTTTCATGGAAACGCTCATCGAGTGTTGCGTTAACACAAGCTAACAACACGAGGGCACCACATACAAGCACTAGCACCGAGATCAATTCAATAGCCGAAGTTACCTGAGCAATAATATTCTGTATCTGCTCAATTAATGCATCTATCTCAATAACAACCATCGTAGGAAAGAGTCGAACCAAATCGTTGAGCAGTATTTTTTGATCTCGGTCCATCAATGCCGTCGACAGGAACGTCGCACCTAGGTGATTGATGGTTCCAGGTGAAAATATGATAAAGAAGTTTGGTTGCATATTGTCCCAGCGCACGCTACGAAAACTGCTTACTTCGGCAAAGACAGTCTGCTGATTGATTTCGAACTCAACTCGATCGCCGATTTCTATATCTAGCCAGCCGGCATACTCATCTTCGATAGACACATAGCCAGCATCGACAGCCTCTGGCCACCAAGCTCCGTCGGTAACTAGGTTGTCCGGAGGCAAGTCATCGGCCCAGGTAACTTGGCGACGTCCTAGCCGGCCTCGAACCTGCCCTTCTTCTGGCTCTCCTGCCTCTGCACTGGTTTCTTCGCTATTTCCTGTAGCAGCATCGAGCTCTCTGCGCGCCTGATCGTAACGGCTGCCTTCTTCCTCTTCGGATTGAACGCCCTCGGTAATGCTACTGCGCTCCTCATCCGCATCGAGCTCTTCTTCCGGCTCAGGTATCTCTCCATTTACCGAAATGACTCTAGCGCTAATTAGAGGATAGAACGCATTGCGCTCGACACCGTTCTCGGCGAAGAAACTCTCGATCCCATCGATCTGGGATTCGGTAATGTTCATCATAAAATGGTTTGGCGTATTCTCGGGAAGCTGTGCCTGCCAATCATCAATCAGATCTGTGCGCAGCAAGGTCAGAATCAGCAACGACATGATCGTCACGGAAAACACCATCACCTGCAGTACATTCTGTTTGCGTCGTCGCCGCGCCGCTGTCATAGCTAGCTTCCAGGCACTGCCTGCCTTCATGCCAACCGATCCACTTGAGCGCAGCAATAGGTATGAGACTGCCGAGAGGAACAGCACGATACCTGCAACCGCAGTCACTAATACCGTCGTGAGTACCAGAGACTGGCTATACCAATACACAAGAAAAATAGTGCCACCAATACCGAAGACATAGGGCACGTTGGCACCGAATTTCTGTTGATCGAGATCTTTGCGCAATACGCGCAGCGGTGGCGTAGCGCGTAGAGCGAGCAGAGGCGGAAGCGCGAATGAGAGCAAACATATAACAGCTGTTAGCGAACCAATAACGAAGGGCTCGAACCCGGCCGCGGGAAGGTCTACCGTGATGACTGCCTGCAGAAGGCGCAGAATCACATGATGTACTAACCAGCCGAGGACGCAACCCACCACGATTGAAATGAAAGCCAGAACCGATTGAATAGCCAGATAGATAACCCCAATCTCGTTTGAGGTGCAGCCAAATGTTTTTAAGATCGCCACGTAATCATAGTGGCGCTCGCTATAACGCTTGGCGGTCAACGCAATCGCTACGCCGGCTAGAAGTACGGCAAAAAGCGACCCTAATAACAGGAAGCTCTCAGCCCTGTTTAGTGCGTCGCTAATTTCCTCACTCTCGTCGCGAACATCCCGTATTCGATATTCGCCCTCGTATTCCTCTCCGATCCACTGTGTAAATGATTCCAATGCTTCTAACTCTTCACCGGCGAATAGATAGCGATAACTAACACGGCTACCGAGCTGCACAACGTTGGTCTGAGCCACATCATCCATGCTTAACATGAGTCGTGGACCCGCGCTGTCCATCATGCCACCCTGCTGTCGATCCGGTTCCGCAATAATAATCTTACTAACGATAAATTCTGCCTCGCCAACAAACACTGAGCCACCCACATCGATGCCTAGGGCGGGCAACGCCCTAGATTCTAGCCACACTTCGCCGGCCGATGGACCACTCTGGATAGGATATCCGCGCATAAAAGGCTGATCGGCGACGATCACTTCTCCACGCAGCGGATAGGTATCGCTCACAGCTTTTGCTGAGACCAACATATTGCCGGACTCGGAGAAGGCCATGGAGGTAAACGATAGAGTTCGCGCAGTGCGCAGGCCCTGAGATTCGGCCTGGCTTAAAATTTCTTCCGGTGGCTGACTACTGCTACCCAATACTCTGTCTGCCGCGAGCATGTTGGCAGATTCGAGCAGCAAGGCTTTCTCCAATCGGTCGGTGAAGAGCGCTATGCCGGTTACTGAAGTTACCGCCATAACTAAGGCGATAAACAAGAGGCGAATCTCGCCGCCCCGCCAGTCACGCCACAGCAATCGCAAGGCCAGTCCGAAGAGAGTCGAGAATGTTTTGTTACCACCGCTTTCTGCTGTCACCGCGTTAGACACTCGCCACTTCCTCGTTTCTAGCACTGGTTTTCTCATTGCTTACCGTCTCACCTGCGACCAGCCTCACAATGCGATCACACTTCTGCGCGAGCCGCTCGTCATGAGTTACGAGAATCAAAGTAGTGGAGAATTCGCGATTGAGATCAAAAAGGAGTTCTACGATCTTCGTACCGGTCGCCGTATCGAGGTTTCCCGTGGGCTCATCGGCAAATAATATTCGCGCCTCGGTGGCAAATGCGCGGGCGATAGCTACGCGTTGCTGCTCGCCCCCGGAGAGTTGATTTGGATAGTGGTGTCCACGCTCGTCTAATCCCACTCTGGCTAATAGACGCTTGGCCTTCTCATTCGCCTGTGAATCACCCTTCAGTTCTATGGGCAACATCACGTTCTCTAACGCGGTAAGACTGGGCAAAAGCTGGAAAGATTGAAAGACGAATCCGACGAGTTTGCCCCGCAATACGGCGCGCTGCTCCTCATCCATAGCATTGAGACTCTGTCCGCTCAATACAACATCGCCAGAAGTTGCTGTGTCTAGACCGGCCATCAGGCCAAGCAGCGTAGACTTGCCGGATCCTGAAGCGCCTACGATTGCTACGGCTTCTCCAGTATCAATATCTAGGCTGACTGATTTCAGGATGGTCAGCAGACCCTCGCTGGTATCTACACTCTTACATAGGTTTTCGATTCGAATCATGTACTCAGGGTCTCTTAGCGCTTTGTGTCAGACAGCGATTATAGTCCAATTTGGCGGGCCAGTATGGATTGCAATAGGCATTCGTCTCTATAGAATACACTCTCAACCGGATCACTTGCGTTCTCAATGGTAACTACGCAAGTGATACAGTACTGGTTTACCATATTATTCCACCACAGTTGCTTTTGATGCGATGAGACTCCTTTTAATTCGACCATGCGTTTAACTCGACTATGCATTTTCTGCCTTAGCTGCTCGATCTATTTTAGCAGCTGGGCCGCAGATGAAAATCTGACCCTCCTTGTCTATGGCGACAGCCTTAGCGCGTCCTATGGCATCGAGCAGGAGCAGGGCTGGGTCAATCTCTTGAAGATTAAACTGCTCTCGGAGGAATTTCCGGTAGATGTAGTCAATGGCAGCGTGAGCGGCGAAACCACCACCGGCGGCTTAGCGCGACTGCCTGCGATGCTAGACAGTTATCAACCGGAATTTTTGATACTTGAGTTGGGCGGCAACGATGGCCTACGTGGCTTACCGTTGGACCTCATGCGCGAGAATCTCGCATCGATGATTGATCTTGCAAAGGCGAACGGCGCTGAGGTTATTCTTACCGGCATTCAGATTCCACCAAACTATGGACCACGCTATACCGCTCCCTTCTTTGAGACCTACTCGGCTCTCGCCGAGCAAAAATCGCTTGCTCTAGTGCCGTTCTTGATTGAGGGCATTCCACTGCAGCCTGAGCTAATGCAGAACGATGGTATTCATCCGCGCGCGGAGGCTCAGTCGATGATCCTCGACAATGTATGGCCAATACTCGAAAGCCTACTAAAGAAATAGAGTAGAAAAAGATAGCTCGAAGGGTTAGCTAGAAATGTGAAATGATATTGCTTTACAAGGAAAGCTGGATGTTGTCTGCGCTATCTAGGTCAAAGTCCTTGCCCTGATACTAGCGGCGCAGCTCTTCAGAATCACGTTTGGCCTCCCCGAAAATAGACACTACCTGCTCGTCTTTGCAGAATCGGATAACCTCATCTAACAGAGCAGAACCAAGACCCTTATTGCGGTAATTCTGGCTAACCTCAATTATCTTTAGGCAATAGCTAAACATCGGGAGCGGAATCATCATTGGCCGCTCGCCGGAAAATCGATCGTCGGTGATTGTTCTCAGAACGGGAGCCCAGCTGTGCGAACCCAATGGCATTCGTACCACTGTAGACATGAAAAAATAGGCTCGAGGCCAAGCCGCTGGACTTAGTCACTCTCAAATCTTGTATGCCACACTGTAATTCCTGAAACATCGTTTACGTTCCAATCGACTCTTCTTTAGACTCCCCCTAGTTTCGTTCAGATAGCCGCCGAATACTCAGGCAGTAAAGGAAAGTGTGAGGGGAATCACATGAAAAGGTCGTTTAGGTCCGCTATTACAAGGTTTGCGCTGTGTTAGCTCAGCTGCAGAGACAAGGTCCAAGCTCAAACTTTCTGCATAGCTGACGTGCTTTTCATGCGGTAGAGCATGATAGCCGAGGCGATATTACAAAGAGCAATCGCCAGCAAGGCAAGGTCGTAGTTGCCAACCTGATCGTAGTAGTAGGCGACCAATACCGGCCCCAATGCCGACATACCAAAGGTAAATGGCATGGCTGTCGATCTCACCGAACCAAGATAGCGCCGCCCGAAGAACGTGGCCCATATCACCTCTTGCAAGGGTAGCAAACCACCCCAGCCAACACCCATTGACAGAAACCCAACATAGACTAGAAGGTCTAGTCCATTCGCTACGCTGAAGACTATTAGCATAACCGCGCTACCGGTGACAGCCGCCCCCACTGCAGCAAGCTTTCGCGGACTGTAGCGGTCGATGAGAACGCCCCAGAGGGGTTTGCTAAGGAAAGCAGGCACTGACGCCAACGAAATCATAGTGGAGGCAACGAGCCTAGAATAGCCTGCATCCGTCATCAGCGGAATCGTCTGAATCAGCATGACTGTAATCGAAATTTGAAATAAACCGAATGCCAGCACCAAGAAATAGAAGCTGGAGGTGCGCATCGCCTGCGCACGCGTCATGGAATTCTCGAAATCCGCCTTCGCTGCCGCGCCGTGACCCTGCGACATCTCTTCTTCTGATTTTCCATCGGGGTGCAAACCGTGATCTTCTGGGCTGCGCCGCATGATAAATGCCATCGGCAGAGTAAGCAGCCCCGCCGCTATACCGAGCAGCTTCCATGAGACTCGCCAACCGAATTCATCTACCATCCATGTCGATAATATCGGAAGTATGATGCCCGAAAGTGAGATCCCCATTCCCGCCAGAGCAACCGCCCTGCCGCGACGCTCGACAAACCATTTACCTAAGGTCACATTGACCACCAAATTGCCGATCAGTGCCGCGCCAGCGGTGAGCATTAGTCCGTTCAGCAGCAACCACTGACTGAGCGTGGTTATATTCCCGAGACTATAAGTCGCGGAAGACAAAATGAATGCGCCCACGATTATGAAGCGACGGCCTCCATAGCGATCTATGGCGGAGCCGATTACAAAACCTGTACAGGCAAGAACAACCTGTCCTATGGAGCGGGATAGACTGAATTCGGCCCGAGTCCAGCCAAACTCCTGGGTCATCGGAATCAGAAAGGAGCCTACGATGTAGTTGGACATGCCAACAGCAACGAATTGCGTGACGAATCCCGCCACGACGATCCAGTAACCATAGTAGAAACGATTAGATTGGAGGTTATCGCTCAAGCTTTCTTCCAACAGGTTTTAGGTGGAGCAGTGGTAAGTGCGTCTTACCGCAGAGAGATCCACGGAGCGCGCAGTCTAATCGAAGAGGGCCTTATAGTATATAAAGACTACGCACATCAGACGAAGGCCAGTAATATGACACCTGACCCTTTTAGTGAAAGCTAAGACTTAACACTAGAAAGTCTAATTTCCGCGCCGGTTCTCAGACACACCACTGCGACCACCGCGCCCGCGCTACAGGTTATTCCCTCTGGTTGACTGGCGAGGTGACACTGCTAGCGGTTGCTTCTACCATGATTCTCTACCTCACGCCTCTGGGCATTCTGTCGACCTTCTCTTTCCAACACGTTACTTCGATGATCAAAAGATGGGCCGCTCTGCACGCTGCGCGGACCTCTATTGGGCACTGCTGCGGAGGGCCGATCGCTGCCAGCTCTTTGGCCCTGACTGCGGCCTTGATCATCTCTGCCGTTCTGACGGCCGGACGCAACGCCACCACTATTGCCCCGAGACACTGGAGGAATTGCATTCTGTCGATTGGGTACTATACGACTATTCGATCTAGGCTCGTGATCGCGCCGATCATAATCGCTGTATTTGCCGCGACGTGGATCTAGCTCACGCGAACCCGAGTGACGTAAGCCAGAGTTGCGTGAACCATAGCTCTTCGAACTAATGATCGAATTACCACTGTAAGTTGAATTATAGGCTGGACCATAGCCCTGCCCACCTAAACCGACATAATAAAACTCATCACTTAAGCTCGTGAACACATTGCTTAATAGGTTTATCTCGCTATACAGACTCGGATCATGGTCGCGTCGATCAGCCGCAAAAAACGCTTGCTCGAGACGCTCATAGCCGCGCCGGACATCTTTGAAGTGTGAGCGCATACGGGAATTGCTGCGATTGCGCCTTAATGAATCCGCTATTTGTGAAGCCTCCCTTCTCAGAATTACAGCACGTTGAAGAACGGAGCCATAGTGATGGGTGTAGCGAAGATCATCCGCTAGCTGTCCACTAATCAATTCGATCTGATTCGCGAGGCGGGAGAGTTCGAAATGGGTAGCGAAGGCAGTGCTGGGTGCCAGAACAAATAGAACAGCGGCGATGCTCACTCAGCGCGGAATGCTTACTAACCTTAATCCACTGCTTTTCATGACAGCCACTCCTTTTCGAATGAACTCGATCTTGAATTAGGGCACCTCTGTCAGTATAGGTAACTGGGCTGAACCCTAACTTAATAGAGCCCTCCCTTAAGAAGACCGTATTGCCGGCTTTTAGTTGCGACCAACAATAGCTAGGTACTTAGCAATCACCGCACTAACCCCCAATTGCAGGGATTCGACAACGAGTGCATGACCGATCGAAACTTCGAGGATATTGGGCATCTGCAGAAACTTAGCCAGATTCTGTAAGTCCAGATCGTGCCCTGCATTGATGCCTATACCAAGTTGATCCGCCCTTTGGGCCGCCGCACGATAGCGCTCGAAAACTGGCTCCTGCTCGGGACCCGCGTAGTGGCTCGCGAAGTCCTCCGTATATAGCTCGATGCGATCTGCAGCTACGCCCTGCACGTGATCAACCATTTCAGGATCTGGGTCTAGGAATAGGCTACTGCGAATGCCGCTGTTACGAAGCTCGCTCAATACCTGTTGCAGCACAGACTGATTCGGCGGAATATTCCAACCGTGATCGGACGTCAGTTGCTCGGGAGAATCGGGCACCAGCGTACATTGATCTGGACACACTTCCAGCACCATCTTCATGAAGTCTTCCGAAGGGTAGCCTTCTATATTGAATTCGACCTGCGGCTTTTCTTTTAGCATTTCACTAAGCGCATAGACATCGCGCCGAGTTATATGACGCTCGTCTGGGCGCGGATGGACCGTTATGCCCTTAACACCCAGTGTGATCAGCTGTTCGCTGAATCCAACTACAGAAGGAAATTCTCGACCTCGAGAATTTCTCAATAGGGCAATCTTGTTTACGTTAACGCTGAGTACTGTCACAACAATTCCTTAAAGCAACTATCGAACGGGAACCGAGTCGATGTGAATCAACTGGATAAGAATTTAAGCAGTATCTTCTGCAGGGCCTGAGGTTGTTCCGCATGCAACCAATGCCCCGCGGCCATGATTAGCTTTGCTGATGCCGCAGGAAACAATTCTTTGATCTGCGTTTCATGCTCAGGTTTTATATACGGTGACAAACTGCCTTTTACAAACAGAACGGGTTTCGAGAAATTCATTGTCGATAAGAGCTCGGCCCGAAGATTAGCGTAGTTTTTCCGTATCGAATCTTTATCTAGCCGCCACTCGAATAAACCTTCCTTACTACGCACTAAATTTGTCAGGACAAATTTTCGTAGTGCTTCCTGCGAAATATAATCCTCGAGAGTAGCTTCAGCCTGGGTTCTGCTTTTGATCTCACTAAGTTTCACCGCATCCATAGCAGCCAGCACATTCATGTGACCGTCCGCATCCTCGGGATAGCTAACCGGCGCTATATCAACAATCACTAGCTTGTCCACCAGATCAGGGAAGCGCAACGCAAGCTGCATCGCAACTTTGCCACCCATCGAATGTCCAACGATACAGCAAGATTTTAAACCTAGGCGAATAATCAGCTGACGAACATCCTCCGCCATTACTTGATAATCGAGCTGATCTGAATGCGGGGAATCACCATGATTGCGCAGATCGACCCCATAGACAGCGTACTGCTGAGCTAACTGCTTACAATGCCAGCCCCAATTGCTAAGGCTGCCAAATAGACCATGAAGCACGAGCACGGGGCTACCCGATTCTGAATACTGTCGATAGTTTAACTCCATAGCAGCCAAGCCTAGGACAGATCCTTAAGTAGCTCCAACACATTATCATGATGAGTCTTGGTCTTGAACTTATCCATAATATGCACCAGACGCCCTTGCTTATCGATGATAAAAGTTGTCCGCACGATACCCATGTATTCTCGACCCATGAACTTCTTTAGATCCCACACGCCGTACTTATCAGCGATTCCATGATCCTCATCTGCTAAAAGGTCGAAATTCAGACTCTCCTTTTCTTCGAATTTCGCCAATCTCTTCACCGAGTCTGGACTCAGACCCAGCGGTACCGCATCAAACTTGGCTAGCTGCTTCTTCGAATCGCGCAGTCCACAGGCCTGGTTGGTACAGCCAGGCGTCATGGCCTTCGGGTAGAAATACAGCACTACGTTAGCGCTACTTCTGAAGTCTTTCAAACTTACCTTCTCTCCTGCTTGGTTTAGCAGGGTGAATGTCGGCGCCAAATTGCCCAGTTTTAAAGCGGTCATCGTATCTCTCTTAGATTCGGGAAGAAATGTGATACATGGATTTAATGAGCACCATTATACCCTCTAGATTTCTATTCACTAGCTCGTAAAATACACATATGCCTGGCACTGCTCCAAGCAGGTAATTTGACCGCTCGATAAATCGCCAATATCTGAGCTGGTTTTCTTCATGTTATACTGTCCAAATGAGCGCAAGAACTGAATCCATCGTCGTACTTACCGGAGCAGGCATCTCCGCCGAATCTGGCATCAAGACTTTTCGCGCGGCCGATGGCTTGTGGGAGAATCACCCCATCGACGACGTCGCCACACCCGAGGGTTTCGAACGTAACCCGCAACTAGTCTACGAGTTCTACAACCAGCGGCGACAGCAATTGCTCTCGGAACAAGTCAGACCCAATGCAGCACACAGCTACCTCGCAAAATTTGAGCACGAGTTCCCCGGAAATTTTCTATTGATTACGCAGAACGTAGATAACCTTCACGAACGCGCTGGTTCAGAGAATTTAGTCCATATGCACGGCGAGTTACTAAAGATGCGTTGTCTTAACTCGCAGTTGATATTCGATATCGCTGAGGACTTCAACTTCGATACCAATTGTCGTTGCTGCCATTCACCTGGCAATCTGCGACCACACATTGTCTGGTTTGGCGAGATGCCTTTGCAAATGAACAAAATCAATCAGGCGCTGGAAAGTTGCGATGTATTCGTAGCTATCGGCACCTCTGGAAATGTGCACCCCGCTTCCGATTTCTATCAGACTGCAAAAATTCACCGCGCACATACAGCTGAACTAAACCTTGAGAGAACCGGCTCAAGGTTTGATGAACACATTATCGGCAATGCTTCAGAAGTAGTGCCGAAGTATTTAGAAAATTTATTGCAGGTTTGTTGACACAAAATTTCTAGACTGCTGATCACCGTGCGCAGAGAAAAAGTATCTATGGCTCGTAAAATTACTCTTAGCCTAGCCGGAATATTGGGCTTGCTTGTAGTCCAGCTCGGCGCGAATGACGACGATTATTACACCAAGAGTCGTCAATTCGGCGAAATTCAGTCCTAGTCCATTCAGATACTCGTGCCGAGCATTTTCGAGATAGTGCTGATACACCGTATTGTTTACAATGCCTTGCAAATCACACTCGTAGTCCCGCACTTGGAGTTGGGTAGTAAATCGGGATGTTCTCATCCAAGATTCCTTTAAAGGGGCATATTCCATATGCAACGCCCAACAAACCGACTGGCCTAGCCACTCAAGCACAGCGTAGTCTAGCACCTAGGACCCGATATCGTTGGCCTCCCCGAATATTTCGTGTAAGAATCGGGGCTAGCGGTCGAGCCCATCGCTCACTCAATAAACTAAAAATAGTGATTCAGAATGAGGTTTACGATGAAATCTTTTAGGTTCCTTTTTACTGCAGCACTCTCAACTATCGCCCTGAGCTTAACTCAGTTTTCCCTCGCAGATCACCATGGCGCCGCTACAGCGAAGTCGCTAACTCAATGGGCAGAAGGCGAGCATCGCAGCGAGTCGAATCGCGTTCGAAACGAATCGCGCAATCCGGTAGAAACTCTGGAATTTTTTGGCCTAGCCGCAGACATGACTGTAATAGAAATTCTGCCATCCAGAGGCTGGTATACAGAGATCATGGCTCCCTATCTTCGTGATCATGGCAAATACTATGCAGCACATTTTTCACCGAACGCATCAGCCTCTTACATGCCGCCTAACCTGCGCAATTTCGAAGAGAAAATCACCGCTGACCCAGATCTCTACGGAAAAATTACTGTACGTCATCTGAACCCGCCTAACGAGGTTACTATTGCACCACCTGCGTCGGCAGACATGGCGCTTACGTTTCGCAACGTACACAACTGGATCATGGCAGGACAAGAACACGAATACTTCGCAACGTTCTACGAGGCATTGAAGCCTGGTGGAGTACTCGGAGTAGTTGAGCATAGAGCTAAGCCAGATGCTGGCATGGACGTCATGCGCACCTCAGGATACGTAACCGAGTCTTATGTAAAAGAAGTTGCTGCAGCTGCCGGATTCGAATTTGCAGGCAACAGCGAATTGAATGCCAATCCAAAAGATCCAACAGTTCACCCCGAAGGTGTTTGGACTCTTCCCCCAAACTATAGAATGGGCGATGTGGATAGAGACAAGTACATGACAATCGGTGAAAGCGACCGCATGACGCTAAAATTCGTCAAGCCACTGTAGAACGCTAAAAAACAAACTCGATAACATGAAAAAAAATCCTCCCGTATGCGTCATCATCGGCGCTGGTGACTACATCGGCGCCGCCATAGCACGCCGATTCGCCGCCGGGGGCTTCATCGTTTGCCTTGGAAGACGCAACGGCGAGAAGAACGATGCGCTCGTAGCTGAAATTGAGGCCGCGGGCGGCCAGGCCCACAGCTACACATTGGATGCCCGCGAAGAGATACAGATAGTCGAGCGCTTCGCGGCCATTGAGAAAGAGTTCGGACCAATTGAGATCGTGATTTCGAACGCGGGCGGAAACGTAAACTTCCCCATCCTAGAAACCACAGAGAGAGTGTTCTACAAAGTTTGGAAGATGGCCTGCCTGACCGGATTCCTAAGTGGTCGAGAGGCAGCAAAATACATGTTGCCACGCAAGAGAGGATCTATATTCTTCACAGGCGCAACAGCCAGCCTGCGTGGCGGCAGTGGATTCGCTGCATTTTCCAGCGCTAAGTTCGGACTACGCGCCTTGGCACAAAGCATGGCGCGAGAACTCGGCCCTGAGAACATTCATGTGGCCCATCTGATCATCGATTCCGGCGTCGATACCGCCTTCGTCCGGGACCGAATAAAGGACCGGGGCGAAGATCCAGACTCTCTACTGGCCGATACTCTCATGGACCCAAAATCTATAGCAGACAATTATTGGATGCTGCATCATCAGAGTCGCGATGCATGGACCCATGAGATGGACGTCAGACCCTTCGCCGAGAAATTCTAAATCTTGCCCAATTCACACTAGGCACGAACTAAAGGTAGAAACTAAATCATGACAATTAGAGCAGAATTCCATTTCGATTTTGGCAGCCCTAACACCTACTACTGCCATCGAGTCATACCAGCCATCGAAGAGCGCACTGGCATCACTTTCAACTATGTACCGATATTACTAGGCGGCGTATTCAGAGCGACGAATAATAAATCACCCATGGAAGCGTTCGCGGGCATCAAGAACAAATCTGAATACAACGCGCTAGAGACAGAACGCTTCATTGAGAAATACGATCTATCGAAGTTCAAATTCAACCCTAGCTTTCCCGTAAACACGCTGCATATTATGCGTGGCGCAGTTTGCGCGAGTGACAAAGGCATCTCCAAGGAATACATCGAAGCTATATATCAGAGCATGTGGGAGCAGGAACTCAACATGGCCGACCTCGAAATTATAAAGAGCGCTCTACTAGCAGCAAACTTACCAGCGGATGAATTGCTAACGGGAAGCGTTGAGCCCAATGTGAAGCAAAAGCTGATAGACAGCACAAAGGCTTCGGTAAATCGAGGCACGTTCGGCGCACCTACATTTTTTATTGGTGATGAAATATTTTTCGGAAAGGATCGACTACGAGAAGTTGAAGAAGAAATCTTCGCTCAATTAGCGCGATCGTAGACTCGCGTTAAGCTAATTGCCCCGCGAAATGACTCCGGCTCGATCGTCATCTCGACCCGCAATTGATCCCCGCCTTCTTCGAGTGTGTAGGTCTCGAGCGTAAAGCCTCCATCGCGAGGTCTAGCCTCTACGACTAGCACAGCAGCATCCCAATTCCCGAACGAGAAATCTTCGCCACCTTCCGTATAGAAACTATTGGCCGTGGTACTGCGCCGCCGGCCATCTGTGTGGAAGATGCGCTGATAGTTATCTGCGTAGGTGAAGGTAAATTCAGGGTCTGTGTATTCGATACGCAATACATCGTCATAGGAGATGCGATCGTAGAGTTCCTGCTCCGGGGGGCCACCTCGATAGTAGTCTTCTGGCCGCTTTCTGAAAAAGCGCCTAGCTACCTTTCCCCCGCCGTCCTTGATCGCCTCTTCCACCTGATCGTCACTGTTGTCAGATAGCTCTTCATTGAAGACCCAGTCTCCCACCATTAGCTGATGATTTTGGGCATCCGCACTCTGACTCTGGGACTGCTGCGCGCCTGTGAAGAACACGGTAAAGAATATCAACAGCACGAGCAGGTTCTTTGCTGTCTTACTAAAAACAATTAGTTGATCGTTCACTTTGCTCATCCATTTATCTAAGAGTACAGGCCACTATCATTAGATCGTCTTTCGCCATGCGGCGATTGCTTTCCCAATCTCGTGAGGTGAATCTTCCTGTAGAAAATGATTCCCCCAGACTTTCACCTCAGTCTGATTCGGCCAAGACCGACAAAATTCTCGCTGCGCTCCTATCAATATCGCACCCGGATCAGCATTAATAAATAGCTTAGGTAGATCCGCTTCAGTAAGCCAATCAGCATAGGCTTGCACGATCTCTACTACGTCTGCAGGAGTTCCATCGATCGGTATTTGTCGTGGCCAGGTAAGAGTCGGTCGTCGATCCTCGCCACTATTTTGGAAGGGACGCCGGTAGACTTCCATCTCCTCCTCACTCAGATCTCTAAGAATAGAACCCGGCAGGACTTTCTCGACGAAGGTGTTCTTATCCAGCACCATTTCTTCACCGGCGGTCGAGCGAAATCCCTGAAACACACCTCGTGCTGCCTCAGGCCATTCATCCCAAGATACCGGCCGAACAATGCCTTCCATATAGGCGATGCCCTTAACGGCATCACGATGCCTATTAGCCCAATCGAAACCCAGCGCCGAACCCCAATCATGAATAACCAAAGTAACATCGCTCTCGACTCCCAGAGCCTCCAACGCGCCGTCTAGATACTCTCTGTGTTGCACGAAGGTGTAGCTGCTGGCATCGGGATTGTCTAGCTTGTCAGAATCGCCCATGCCGATGAGATCGATAGCTATACACCGTCCCTGATCTTGTAGGTGCGGCATGACATTCCGCCATAGATAGGATGAAGTAGGATTCCCATGCTGGAAAATGATCGGGGCGCCCTCTCCCATCTCCACATAGCTCATCGTCTTGCCCTTAACAATGACCTCCTTCTTTACGTGTTCCTTGGCGCTTAGCATGACTTTCTCCATGATTTGTTTGAATTTTTACCCCTGAAAGACGAAGCTCTATGAGAATAACCCCGCCCGCTCATCAATTCAATTGCGGGGGGCTTATCAGCCAGAGTATGCGACCTCGCGACGCATTTGAACAAGCGCCCAGTTATCGGCTATGCTCCAACCCCACGGTGCGAATTACACTACGGCAATTAGGAGAGAACCCGAATGACAATGCAGAAAACACCTCTATTAATGTCCAGAATACTAGGCAGGGGTGCAATCCTAGATCCTGATATAGAAGTCGTCACCATGCAGGCCGAAGGCATGCATCGGCAGACGCTGAAACAAACATGGGATAGAGCGAATCAGGTTGCCAACGCTCTTCAAAAACATGGCATCCAGGTGGGCGACAGAGTAGGCAGCTTCATGTGGAATAATTATCGCCATCTGGAGTTGTATCAAGCAGTTCCCTCTATGGGCTCAGTACTGCACACGCTGAACATTAGACTCTCTCCGACCGATCTTGAATACATCATCAATCACGCAAACGATAGAGTGATCTTCGCAGACGAAGATTTACTTCCTCTACTGGAGCCACTCTGGGGCAAGCTGCCTAGTGTAGAGCTTCTCGTCATCTGCCGTCATGGCGAGGGCGGCGAGAGCTCATTCGAAAACCAAATTGATTATGAAGACTTTATCGCAGGTCAGGATACAACTTACGACTGGCCAGAAATAGATGAGAACTCTCCGATGGGCTTGTGTTACACGTCCGGTACAACTGGCAAGCCAAAAGGTGTCATGTACACAAACCGCTCTACCTATTTACATACGCTTACCGAGTGCCTAACAGATTCTATGGGGCTTTCCTCTCTCGATTCCCTTCTCTGTATTGTGCCAATGTTTCACGCGATGGGATGGGGACTTCCTTTCTGCGCCTCTATGCTGGGCTGCAAGCAGGTTTTTCCGCATCGCTTCATGGTGCCGGATGCTTTTCTTAAACTTATGGACGAAGAAGAAGTTACGATCTCTGCTGGGGTTCCAACTATATGGCAGGGAGTTAAGGCCGCACTCGAGGGTGATTCCGAGAAGTATGACCTGAGTAAACTAAAGAGCATGACCTGCGGCGGGTCTGCGCCACCGGTTTCTATGATGCGTTGGTACTGGGACAGCTATAACGTAGAAATGATTCAGGGCTGGGGAATGACTGAGACCAATCCTCTTGGCACCTTGTCGAGAAAGGTAGCCAAACGCTCTCACATAAACATATCCGAAGACCAACAGTTTGAAAATATTGCCAAGGCCGGACTCGCTATGCCGGGACTGGAGATCGAAATCTTCGATGAGGATTGGAACCGTCTACCACACGATGGAGAAGCTGTGGGTGAACTCTGCATTAAGGGGCCATGGATTGCAGCGGAATATTTTGATGATCCACAACCGGACAAATTTCATGACGGCTGGCTCGTGACTGGTGATGTCGCGAAGATTGATCCTGAGCAATATATTCTCATCTCCGATCGCTCTAAGGATTTGATCAAGTCAGGCGGCGAATGGATATCATCGGTAGACTTGGAGAACCATATCGTAGGCATGGCAGACATTGCACAGGCGGCAGTTGTAGCGCAGCCTCACCCGAAATGGGATGAACGGCCAGTTGCGTTGGTCATTATGGAGACAGGCAAGTCGCTGGATAAAGAGGCTGTGCTCGAACACTGCAGCAAGATCTTCGCCAAGTGGCAATTACCTGATGATGTGATCGTCACAGATGCGATCCCACTTACCTCTACAGGCAAGATAGATAAGAAGGTCATCCGCGCAAAGTTAGATGACGAAGGCTATCAGCTACCTAGCTTACGCTAGGCAGCCGCCGCTTAAGTCTAGAAAATCACTGGCCTGGGTCGGTAGGAGCGTAGTCGATACCTTCGGCATCTGCCCTCCTGGCCCCCGCCAGAATTCCAGATAACGCATAGTTCCCCTCGTGACAGGCATACTCAAATAGACGCTCGCCATTCGCGTTCATGGGTAGTTCCCCACTCCACGGCTGACTGTAATTCGCTGCATCCTCAACAGTAAACTGATACAAGACTGTGTCATCCGACGTGCGCGTAAAGCGCTCAGTCACCTTCATCTGCTGAGAACCATAGAAGCGATGTTCCAGTGAGGAACGCAAACCCTGCTGCCCGTGAAAATTTGTCGTCTCGATGACGAGAGAACCTTCCTCGTAGTAACCAATCGAATCACCTAACCAAGGATAGAGCGGTGGATCCTGATGCTCGGCATTCATGCGTACGATACGTGCATCATGATTCATCTCTGCTAATAGGACGACATGAGATTTCGTCTGAATGATTTGTGTCAGGTTGTTGTAAAGAACCGGCAACTTTGGCGGTCCACCCGTAGAACCGAAACCTACCATGCAGCGCTCACCAAGAGGCCGTACCTCGGGCCCATTGTAGGATTGCCTCTGCTGCATCGCAGCAGCAAAATTGGCGCGGCCCTGCTCGCTATAGGGAAGCTGACCATCTTCGGGCTCCACTATCACCGATGTACGAATCTCTCCATTTACGACCGCTAGTCGTTCTCCCGGATCCATCCAGAACGTATTATAGCCACCAACATTCTGACCCACCGAAGGCGCCTCACGGTTCGGGTCGCTAGGTCGATTACTCGCCTGCATTCGTGCCCGCACCCTAGTTTCGATCAAGATCGCCTCTTCTTCAGAGATCGCCAGCTTGCCCTCGAACCGAGCCGCCCTCTCTAAGTTGGTCTGGGTTGCTAGCGACCAAGTTCCCTGAATGTCCGGCACACCAAATTCTGTCAGCGGTGTTATGTAGCCTGCTTCAGCTGCAAAACTACTGCTATGAATAGAAACGAATGCGGAAAAGGCCCAGACGCTAACCTGAGTTAATGCTGAGTAATCGAGAACAGAATAATTTTTATCTTTCACTGAATTGCTCCTAGTTGCCGGCTTCAATTCCCTGTTATAAATAGGGCTCTTGCGCGCATTGAGATTATGCCATCTATCCAGCCCCAGATTCTAACATCCTGCCACCCACTGCAGTTTTATAGGGATTGGGCTAAGCTGCCTAGCCATACTCGGTTCGCAAAATACAAGCGATTTAGGCGAGAATGTTTTTAAATTAGTGAACTCAGCTCGGTGTAACTGAGATTTAAATCTGTTATAAAGGGGAATATTAGTATCAAATTTCACATTTTTGCACCAATTTGGAGCAAAAAGTATTAGCAGTAAAGGATTGAACCCGTAGCAATGGCGAATACCAAACAATTAACGAGCGTAGTCGCGCTTCTTGCCTCCATAGCAGTTCTCGATAATTTCATCTTTGTTGAATTGGAACCTGGATTCGAAAGCATGGTGCTTATCGAACCCTATGTCTCTGCGAATGAGAGCAGGGGGGCCTTGCGTGAAGCAAAAGGTTTTTGGATCGATCAACAAAGTGTTAGCAGCGCTGACTTCGCGAAGTTTTTAGAATCAACAGGCTATGAGCCACAGGAAGTTGCACCACATAGCCAGCGGAAATTTACAAACCAAATTGAAGATGTCGCACTTACTGTTAGCGTCGAAGAATTGCGGGCTCAAGTTGGCAATGCAAATTGGAAGGCGACTAGTAGTAACTTTTCCATGAACCACACTGTCATGGGCCAAGACGATCTGAAGGTAAATTTTAACGACGCTCAGACTTATTGCAATTGGCTAGGTAAAGTTCTACCGACAGCAGAACAATTTGGACATATCTCTATGCAAGCCCATGACAAAAAAGCCACCGAGCTCATCGAGTTTCGCTGCGTGAGAAATATTTAGAAATCACGAATAGCAGCCACTCGGCGCAAGCCAGCTAGATCTCTCTAGCTATTAACAACTTCATGATTTCGTTACTGCCACCGTATATCTTCTGTATGCGACTATCCGCATACATCTTGGCAATCGGATACTCCATCATGAATCCATAGCCACCGAAGAACTGCAGACACTCATCTATGATTTCGCACTGCTTCTGCGTCGTCCACCACTTCGCCATGGCAGCCGTCGCTTCGTCTAATTTCCCATCGGCGAGCTTCATCGCGCAGTCGTCTACGAACACTCTGGCCAGACGTGCCTCTGTGTAGCGCTCTGCCAGTTTAAATTGCGTATTCTGAAAATCGAGAATTCGTTTTCCAAATGCCTTACGCTCTTTCACATACTCACTCGTAATCTGCAATGCTTTCTCGATCGCCGCACAAGCGCCGGCAGCAATAATCAATCTTTCCTGTGGCAGTTGCTGCATCAACTGCACAAAACCTTTCCCTTCGGATGAGCCTAACAAATTTTCTTTGGAAACTCTTACATCATCGAAGAATATTTCAGCGGTATCCTGCGCCTTCATACCAAGCTTCTCTAAGTTCCTGCCGCGACTGAAACCGCCCTCGCCTTCAACCAAATCGGTTTCTACCATGATCAGCGAGATTCCCTTGCCGCCCTCTGACGGATCAGTCTTCGCTACAACACAGATGAGATTCGCGGTCATGCCATTAGTTAGGAATGTCTTCTGTCCATTCAGAACGTATTCGTCACCCTTAAGGATAGCGGTAGTCGCCACTGATTGGAGATCGGAGCCAGTGCCTGGCTCGGTCATCGCTATAGCAGAGACGATCGCTCCGCTCGCCATTAACGGCAACCACTTCCTCTTCTGCTCTTCACTGCCGTAAGAATTAATGTAATGGGCAACAATGCCAGAATGCACACCGTTTCCAAATCCAGTAACGTTGGCGTAGCTAAGCTCCTCGACCAGCACCATCTCGTGCTTGAAGTTCCCGCCTCCACCACCATACTCTTCTGGTATTGAGGCACACAGCAGGCCAGCCTTCCCAGCAATAAGCCATGCATCCCGATCGACGAAGCCCTGTTTCTCCCATTTACTCATCTTCGGTACAAATTCTTTCTGCAGAAATTTGGCGACCGCGTCGCGCATAATATGCAACTCTTCATCCATCCAAGGCGAATCGTAGGAATCAATCATGATATTTTCTCTTAGGCTGTAACCGAATCCATACGTTCAATAATCATGGCATTTGCAGTACCGCCACCCTCGCAGATAGCAATCAAGCCGTAACGCTTCTCCTGCCGCTCTAGCTCATGTACTAACGTGGTCATGAGTTTCGCTCCAGTACCACCTAGCGGATGCCCTAAAGCCTGCGCTCCACCATTTACATTTAACTTGTCTAGGTCCGCACCCACCGCCTTTGCCCACGCAAGAGGCACCGACCCGAACGCCTCGTTGACCTCGTACAGATCGATATCATCGATGGTAAGTCCTGCCTTCTCCAGTACTTTCTGTGTTGCAGGGATAGGGCCTTCTAACATGATCACCGGATCTGAGCCGACTACCGCCAACGAGTGAATCTTCGCGCGCACCGGTAGATTGTATTTCGATACCGCCATCTCATTTGCGATCATGACAGCTGCCGAGCCATCACTAATCTGACTCGCAGTACCGGCTGTTATCACTCCGCCTTCTCGTAGGGCTTTTAAAGATTGCATGCCCTCTAAAGTTGCCCCACCACGAATACCTTCATCTGCTAGATGCACGTCCACCGAACCATCTTCTAACTTAATATTTAGCGGGACAATCTCTTCTTTGAAGTAGCCATTATCAGTTGCAGCTTTTGCACGCTGATGACTCAATAGTCCGAAGGCATCGAGATCGGCACGAGTAATCTCATACTTTCGGGCCAATAGCTCTGCGCCATCGAACTGACTAAACTGGATGCCGGGATACTGAAGCTCCAAACGTTCACCCTTAGGAATACCACGGCCATTCGGTAGGCCATCACGTATATTGGAGCCAATTTCTACCGTGCTCATCGCCTCTACTCCGCCGGAAATAATAACGTCCTGAGTGCCCGACATGACTGCCTGCGCACCAAACTGAATTGCCTGTAACGACGAGCCGCATTGACGATCTACGGTTGTTCCGGGCACGGCTAGATCGAGCTTGGAAGACATAGATACATTGCGACCTAAATTGCCCGCCTGTGAGCCGATCTGCACCACGACACCGAATATCACATCGTCTACAGCGTCTGTAGGAATACCCGTTCTATCGACTAGCTCATCAACTACGATTGCGCCCATATCCACAGGGTGGATAGCACTCAATCTGCCTTTCTTCTTTCCTGTTGCGGTACGCACTGCTCCGACTATATATGCATCAGCCATTTTTTTGCTCCTAACTTAAATTGATAAAATCGTAAATCTAATTGAATATCTAAAAACCGCTTTCGAGCCACATTCAAAGTGCCGGCATACGAATGCCCGCGTCGAGCCTTATCGTTTCACCATTAAGATATGAACAAGTCACGATATGCGCCACCTGATCTGCAAACTCTTCAGGATTACCAAGACGCTTTGGAAATTGCGTGATAGCTATGAGCGGATCTCGCACCTCGTCCGGAGCTGATGCCAACAATGGGGTCTCAAATACTCCTGGCGCGACCGTATTGACTCGAATGCCTCGCTTCGCTAGATCTCGGGCAATCGGCAATGTCATCGACACGATGCCGCCCTTTGATGCGGCATAACCTGCCTGGCCGGTCTGGCCATCGAATGCGGCGATGGAAGCCACATTAATGATGACTCCACGTTCATTGTCTGCTGTTACCGGATCGTTAACCTGCATAACCTCGGCGCACAGACGCAGTACATTAAAGGTGCCGATCAGATTAACTCTCACGATGTGCTCGAATTTTTGCAACAACATCGGACCGTTCTTTCCAACCGTGCGCGCAGCTCCACCGATTCCTGCAGAGTTTACATTGATGTGGACTGTGTCGAACTTCTCTTTGGTCTTTTCGAGTGCCGTCGCTACTGCCACCTCATCCGCGACATCGCCTGCGTGATAGATAGCGTTATCACCCAGCTCGGCTGCAGCCTTCTGCAGCATGTCCTCATTTAGGTCGAACAACATGACCCTCGCGCCTGCCGCAATAAAATTTCGTGCCGTGGCCAGGCCTAGGCCTGACGCTCCACCGGTAATAAATGCTGTTTTATTCTGTAATTCCATAATGCTTGGCGCCGTGAGTTGGTAACTTTTGTTAAATAAGGGACGCAAAATGATAATGTATCCATTGCAAAAGTGAAACAGCTAATGAAACTGTGTTTACAGGCTGAAATTATAAGAGTTTTCCCTCATTGGTTTTATTTCCTCTGCACAATCCCCTATGATTCGTAGGCTTTGGATTTAATAACAGGAGTCAAGATGGGACCGCTACAGGGATTAAAAGTACTAGAAATGGCTGGCATTGGCCCGGGCCCCTTCTGTGCCATGATGTTGGCCGACATGGGTGCCGAGGTAGTGCGCATCGATAGGCTAAATCAGAAAGGCACAGGTCATAGAGCTAACGTGCTAAATCGAGGACGCCGCTCAATTGCACTAGACCTTAAAAACCCAGCCGCTGTTGAGACGGTCCTGCGGATGATAGAAGAAGCGGACGCGCTCATCGAGGGATTCAGACCAGGCGTGATGGAGCGTCTGGGCCTAGGACCGGATGTCTGTCTCGAACGTAACCCGAAGCTCATCTTCGGCCGTATGACAGGCTGGGGACAATCTGGACCTTTATCTCAGGCTGCCGGGCACGATATAAACTATATATCCATAGCTGGAGCACTAGGTGCAATGGGCTACTCTGATAGAGCTCCCGCTCCGCCGCTCAATCTAGTAGGAGACTTTGGCGGTGGTGCCATGTACTTACTAACAGGCATACTCGCCGCTATTTATGAGAGAACCAACTCAGGACAGGGGCAGGTAATTGATGCTGCCATGACCGATGGCACCGCGAGTCTGTTAAGCCCCTTCTACGGGCTCATGGCAATGGATATGTGGACTACCGACAGGCAGGCCAATAAATTAGATGGCGGCGCTCACTATTACGGTAGTTATGAATGTAGTGATGGAAAATATGTTTCCATAGGCTCCATCGAGCCACAATTCTATGCACTTCTTCTAGAGAAGTGTGAGATTGAAGATGAAGAATTTCTAGCACAGCAGGACCAGAGTGCATGGCCACAGCTAAGAGAAAAACTCGCGAAGCTGTTTCTTACAAAGACACGATCCGAATGGAGCGACTTGATGGAAGGAACTGATGTCTGCTTTGCGCCAGTACTTGACCTAGGGGAAGCGCCTAGTCACCCTCACAATGTTGCCAGAGATACATACGTAGAATTTAATGGAGTGACTCAACCCGCGCCCGCTCCGAGATTTAGTCGCACACAGTCGCAGATCAAATCATCTGCCGCCATGGTCGGCGAGCATACCGAGCAGATCTTGGCAGACTGGGGATATAGTGAAAACGAAATTGAACAACTACGGACGGCGAAAGCCATCTAGAAAGAACGTATAAAGGGATAATCAATATTTACAATTGCTATTTGCTTAGTGGCAATGGTTACCGACAGAATGCGCAGTGAAGAAGATAAAGGACGCCGTACTTGGAGGAGAATACGTCTATCGCAGTAACTCCTTAAAGGCAGAGTTTCTGATCTGTGCGATTACCAAACGACAGGAGGATTTGCACCTACAACAAATGCTTCAGGAAGGAGGTGTAGACATCATCAGAATGAAGCAGAAGCAACAGACCCCTGCATAAGCCATAGCTTCTCTGTATTATAGGCCAACACCCTAATCGCTGTTTGTTGGAACCGATCAATGGCCTATAACGCAATTCTCTATCAGATCGAAAACAATATCCTCACCATTACACTCAATCGTCCCGAGCACATGAACGCCTTCACCGTTGAAATGGCGAACGAGCTGGTCGATGCCGTGAATCGCGCCAGCGAAGACGATGAGGTTCGAGCCATCGTGATCACTGGAGCTGGCAAAGCATTCTGCGCGGGCATGGATCTGAGCAGCGAGGGAAATGTATTTGGATTGAATGAAGGTTTGCAGCCGACTCTTAGCGATATGCAAACTAAGCTAGATGACCCCGAAATCATTTCCGGCGTCCGCGATACAGGCGGCCGGCTAACTCTCGCGATCTACGACTGCAAGAAACCGGTCATTGCTGCGATCCATGGCGCAGCCGTGGGCATCGGCGCAACCATGACCTGCGCGATGGATATCCGGCTCGTTTCCGAGAATGCGCGAGTAGGCTTCGTGTTCAACAAAATAGGCATTACACCCGAGGCCTGCTCCACCTGGTTCCTCCCCAGAATCGTCAACATGGGTACGGCGTTAGAATGGGTCTATAGCGGCGAGTTAATCGCAGCAGAAGAACTAAAAGCGCGCGGCTTCGCTAATTCGATAGAGCCTAAGGAATCACTTCTGGAAAAAGCCTACGAACTCGCTAAGCGAATAGCACAACACAGCCCGGTGTCTATCGCTCTGACGCGACAGATGATGTATCGTAACGCGGCTCAAGATCACCCACTGGCGGCGCATCAAGTAGATTCCTTAGCGATATTCTATGCGAGCCAAGGGAGTGGCAAAGAAGGCGTAAAGGCTTTCTTGGGAAAGAGAAAGCCGGAGTATGTAGAAAAGGCGTCCAGTGACATGCCACCTTTCTACCCATGGTGGGAAGACTGAACTCAGAGAAAGAAGTAGGAAAGAGCAGAAGAACAACCAACTATTAGTCTGACAGGTATCACAATGCTTAAAAATTTCGAGCTCCTCTGTTCGACTAGTGGCCGCGTAACCCTTGGGCTCTACTTTTTCGGCCCCGGCGCGCTGCTGAAGATTACGAATATGGACGGGACATCTGCTTACATGGCCGAACAAGGCATGGTATTTATCTACTTCTTCCTGATCTTGACCATTCTAATTCAGCTGTTTGGCGGCATCGCCGTGGTTGTAGGCTATCAAGTGAAGCTAGTAGCGTTCGTGCTAGCTGGATTGACGCTCGTCATTAATGTGGTAATGCATGACTTCTGGAATGTCCCCGACCAGACACAGAACTTCGTTAAGAATATGGGCATCTTTGCCGGCTTACTGGTATTAGCTGGCCTTGGCGGCGGTGGTTGGAGCCTCGATAGCAAGCTCGCTAAAACCAATTAATATCAGCAGCTTATCGGCAATGTCGACAAGCAGTGATCTCGATTCTTGACAGCTTCCCGCGCGCCTGCGAAAGTGGCCTTGAATACAGAGCAATAGGCACCATCTTAGTGTTAGTGGCGAAAGTGACTGCGAATGAATTCAGCTGATTTGAAGATTCGAGTGCATATAGTAGAATTTTCACCACAGCACCGCGTAAACGAAACTCTTAAACAGGACTAACCACATCATGATAATGGTTCAATCAACTTTTCATCTAGTTGCAGAATCCAAATCTGAAGTACTCGAATTGATGAAGGATATGTCTCGCCTGTGTCGCCAGGAACACGGCTGCCAGAACTATGAGTACTTCGAAGGTTTGACTGATACCAATCAGATAGTCCTATTACAAGAATGGGAAAATGCCGACTGCCTGCAGGCCCACTATCAAACTGCTCACATGGAAGAATTTCTGGGCAAGCTTGGTAACTATCTAGAGAGTGACGTCATCACACGCAGCTATGCATCACAGGACGAGCCCCGAGCAAATTCGACGAGCAGCGAGGACTTGGCAAAGCCAGAGCAGACAATCCACTAAGTCCGTTGTTGCTTCTGGCTACAATTCATATAGATAACCTGGTTTGATCATAAAGTTAGCGCTAGTTATTGAGCTTACATTCGAACTACAGGGGCCAGTAAATGTTCTATACGCTGCAAGGTGATCAGAAGGCTCCTGTTTCATCGGAAGAAAATACCCGGCTGCTACTCTGGAGAACCTCCACGTTCTGGGTCATGCTCGTTGGCTATGTGGGCTACTACATCTGCCGCGGCAACCTCGCCGCCGCTTTTCCTCTGCTTACACAAGAATTCGGCTACTCCAATACGCAACTCGGTCTTATAGCCTCTCTATCAGAAATGGCCTATGCCGCCGGCAAATTTATCAATGGCCCACTAGCCGATAAAATCGGCGGTCGCAAAATCTTCCTCGTCGGCATGGCGGGTGCAATATTCTTCAATATCATCTTTGCGATCTCGGCAAGCCTGACCGCATTTATCATTGTATGGTGCTTTTGTCGCTACTTTCTTTCCATGGGCTGGGGCGGGCTGACCAAGACGATCGGCAACTGGTATCCAAGAGAGCGCAACGGCACTGTGATGGGCTTGATTAGTGTCAACTTCCAATTTGGTGGAGTTGCGGCCACTCTGTTTGCGGGGTTTCTAGTAGCTATGGGCGTCCCCTGGCAGGGAGTCTTCATCTACCCCGCCATGGTACTCGCTCTGATCTTACTCTGGTCCTACTTCGCGTCGCGCTCTAGCCCTAGCGACGTAGTGCCTGGCGCTAGGCCAATAGAAGGCGAAACTTCAAAGGAGCAAATTGCCGACTATGGCGACGAGGAACAGCCGCCTGTATCGACTATCATGAAGACACTGCTGCGTCTGCCTATATACCGACAGTTACTCGTGTTTAGCTTTCTCACCACGCTGCTGCGTTCAGTATTCTTATTCTGGACGCCGAAATTCCTATTCGACATTGGCCTAGGAGCAAGCTCTGCGATTTTACGCTCCGCCATATTTCCATTGTTGGGTGTAGCTGGTACGGTGTTCATCGGCTGGTACACAGACCACCATGCACGCAACGGAGACCGAGCACGCATGATGTGGATAATGCTATCCGTGCTCGTGTTTTGCATGATCGCCATAGCGGTGCTGAGCAACGCGAGTGAACCTAACTTCAATATGATCTTGTTCTTTCTCGGAGCTAGCGGATTCTTCTTGCTGGGCCCCTACTCGATGAGTAGCGGCTGTCTCACACTGGACATCGCTGGCGCGAAAGGAGCAGGTTCCTGTACAGGTATTATCGACGGGATGGGCTATATTGGCGGAGCGATCGCAGCTTTTGCTGCGGGCATACTCTCCGACTATTTGGGCTGGCCGCAGGTATTTCTGGTGCTATCAGTGTTTGCCGTCATCTCCACTCTCAGCGCTTGGCTAATGAGTCGCGGCTTTCAGAAGATGGCGCGAGAATCAGCAAGGTAAAATCGCCTCAGCTAATCCTGCGCTTCATATTCCTTAATCTGATCAGTGATACCACGCACCATGCCGTTAGGGATCGGCAAAGTTAGATGGTACTGCGAGATTTTCCATCCCGCAGACGTGCGTATCAGCACTCCGCTGCCGCGGCTACTGCCGTAACTCTGACTCAACAACGCCTCATCAAACCACGCGCTCAATCCATCCGGAGTGATGTTGATATTACGTTGCTGCGGCGTATAGACCCAACCATTACTGCCGCTTGAGTACTGGCGAAACTCTTGCTTGATCCAGCGCTCACTTGCATCAGTTCCTATAAATACACCATCGGGGCTCATCAGACCGAAATAGGTATCCCATTCGCCGTTCGCGGCGGCCTGGTGATAGCCATCTAACACTTTATTTATGGCAGCGATGTCTGATTGCTGTGACTGGTTGTTTTGGGCACAGCTTAGCAACGCAAAAGAGAATAGAATTAGCAGCGATATGTTCTTCATAATTTGTTGTTCTCCGAGGGTATTGTGCCACTACTGCTAGATGATTTTTTCTCATCGAATTCTCCAGCATCGATTCGCGCGAAATAGGCACTAGCTACCTTCTTAACCTTCGGCGCCAGCAGTAGCGTCGAGACCATAGTAGGTATCGCCATCGTCGCGTACATGCCATCCAGAAGATTAATCACCACATCTAGCGAGACGACGGCACCGGCAATTATCAGCGCCATATAGGCATACATATAGAGCTTTTCTTTTGATGTGCCGAAGAGAAAACCCATACACTTGCTGCCGTAGTACCAATAGGTGAGTATCGTCGTGGTACTCAACACGATAACCATGATCAGCAACAGATAGGAACCGTAGCCCGGAAACACCTGCTCATAGGCCTGCGTAGTCATCGTGATGCCTAAACCACCACCTTCCCATACGCCCGTGACCAGAAGTGCCATCGCCGTACAGGTACAGACGATCAAGGTATCGGCGATAGGGCCTATCATGGCGACCAGACCCTCACGAGTTGGCTCGTTTGTCTTCGCTGCACCATGAGCGAGAGACTCCGTGCCAATTCCCGCTTCATTAGAGAATGCGCCGCGCTGCACGCCAATCAGAATCACTGCACCAAGTACGCCTCCCGATACAGCCTCTCCGGTAAAGGCATCGGTAAAGATGAGCGCGAACATGGCTGGTATCTCGCCAAGATGACTCGCCAGCAGCACACCGGTGATCAGGAAATAGAAGATCACCATAGAGGGCACCATCCTGCCCGCGATCGCGGACACTCTCCTCACCTTTCCTATGACTACGCTAAACATAACGATGGCAAGAACAATACCGGCGCCAAAGTCGAAACTAAAATGCTCTTCGCTAGTCGCCATCCCGGCAGGGATCGCTATGACATCGCGCAGGATCTGCACCAATTGATTCACCTGAAAGATAGGCAGCGTTCCTACCATGCCTGCTATGGCAAACATCCATGCCAGAGGCAGCCACTTGCGAGGTAGCCCTTCGCGAATAACATACATCGGACCGCCTTGCAGCTTGCCCTCATCATCTTTGCCGCGAAACATGATCGCTAGAGAGGCGGTATAGAATTTTGTGGATATTCCGACGATCGCAGTAATCCACATCCAGAATATTGCACCCGGACCGCCAACTGTAATCGCGATTGCTACGCCGGTGATGTTACCCAAGCCCATGGTACCCGCCAACGCGGTAGCGAGCGCAGCATAGTGACTGATGTCTCCGGAAGCTGCCTCGGAAGATTCATCGTATTTACCTTTCAGCAATGCGATGCTATGAGAGAAATAGCGAAAGTGGCGGAGTCTGGAGTGAACCATGAAGAAGAAGCCGCCGCCCACAAGCAGAAAAACTAACGGCAAGCCCCACATGAAATTGGTATAGGCAGCGATCGCTGCTTCTATTGAGTCCATCACAGCTTATTACCCTGTAATGTGAATAATTCGATTCTGGCTAATACGAAGATAAGCTTATCCTGTTTGATGCTCCTGGAAACGCACCCGGTGTCAGTATGGAGGCGCCGGGCTATGAATCACTGCGCGCTCCTAGCATCCGCCTCGTGACGACGCTCTCCGGCGAGTATGGCACGCATCGCATAGTTGCCCTCATGGCAGGCATATTCATACAAGTTTTCACCTGTATACATCGGCATCTCGGCAGTCCAGGGCTGAGTATAGAGATCTGGATCATCGATGGTAAAAGTGTAATGAAGCTTGTTGTTAGCAACGCGAGTGAATCGCTCCGTCAGCAGAATATTGCTGGAAACCAATCGCTCCTTCGCTACCTGCCAGCCATTGAAGTCTTTCGTCTGCACGACCAAAGTATCTCCTTCGTAGTAGCCAATCGAGTCACCCAGCCACTTCTCATAGGGCAGTGCTTTAAACTCCTCATCAATTCGCACAATTCGTGCGTTATGCACCATTTCTGCTAGTAGAACTACATGAGTTGGCCCTTGCACGATTTGCATATGATTATTGTAGAGGCTGCTCATGAACGGAGCCGTTGAAGCAAAACTTATGAGACACCGATCTGAGAGAGTTCGTCCCTCTGGCCCATCGCTCTCTGCCATACCCATGGGTAATTCATCCTGCTGAGACCGACGAATTGCCTGTCCCTCTTCTCTCCATGGAATCTTGCCATCAGGCGGATCTACGATGAGGGATGATCGATACTTACCATTCATCTCTGCGAGGGCGTCGCCCGGTGTAATCCAAAAACCATTGTAGCCACCCACATTTTCGGGCCCAGGCGCTTCGGCACCAGTTGCTTCGAGAAAAGCGATAAAATCGGGCGTAGAAACCATCTTCGCCAACATAGTTTCCTCGTCTACCTCTAATTCCCCTCCATAGACATCTGCACGTTCCAGACCAGTTCGGGTCTTGTAGTTCCAAACACCTTGCACATCCGGCACGCCAAAGTCTGTCTTAGGTGGCGTATAGTTCTCAGCGGCGATGACCAGCGGCCCAAAAAATACGGCTATTATTAGGATGACCAAGGCATTTGTCCGAAAGTGAGTTCTCATGAAGACATCCTTAATCGAATTCATAAATGGGCAAAGTGGCGCTTTTTTTAGCATTTTAGTGATTTTAGTTTCCATCGCTTTTCCTATCAATCAATTCATTAATTCATTAATTCTAGTTATGTGATGTCAAATTATTCGAAAATAATTTCTATCATTGCCCCGCTAAATATTAAAAGTACGCGACATACATAGTCTTCGTCGTTACCTAATGTCTAACTTGCCTGCCGCACTACCGAACATTATCAGCAAAAATAAACGCTGAAGGAGGTTGCAGGTCGCGAAGGTTCTCGACGAAATAATCCCAACGCCGCTTCATAAAGTAGCGTCTATTCCCGAAACCATGACTAGCATTGGGCAGAACCACGAGATCAAAATCCTTGTCAGCTTCGATTAAAGCTTCGACTACCAACATGGTACTGGAAGGGTGTACATTGGTATCGAGCATGCCGTGGGCAAGCAACAGCTTGCCTTCCAAGTTAGCGGCTAGTAGTTGGTTCGCCTGATTGTCGTAGTTAGTAGTAATTACCGGCTCGCCTTCTCCCGGATTATTCTCGGGAAAAGTCTCTAACAGTCCCTGCCACTTTTCACCCCAGTCATCTTCGTAGTTCCGATTATCATGGTTGCCCGCCCCGGATACGGCGACCTTATAGAAGTCTGGATAGCGCAGTATTCCAGCAGTAGATGCGAACCCGCCACCAGAGTGTCCCCAGATGCCGACTCGCTCGAGATCCATCCACGGATTGACTGCCCCTAGCTGCCTTATTCCTTCGATCTGATCTGGCAGGCCGTTATCGCCCATGTCTCCATAGTAGGCATCATGAAAAGACTTCGATCGCCCCGGCGTGCCCATCGCATCTAACTCGACTACGATGAATCCAAGCTCGGCGAGTGACTGCTTGTCATTCCGGGAGGCGCGAAACGACCGCGTGCCAACACTGCCGCTCTGTGGCCCAGGATAGAGATAGTTTAATACCGGGTAGGCCTTTGTCTCTTCGAAATTAGAAGGCTTGTAAAGCAAGCCATAGAGATCAGTGATCTGATCTCTGGCCTTCACAATGAATGGTTCCGGCGCCACCCAGCCGCTAGTGATAAGCGAACCAATATCAGTTTCTTCGAGAACCAACTGCGTATCACCCGCCTTGTTACGCACAACAGAGACCGGAGCAGTATTCGGTGTCGAATAGACGTCACTAAAATATTCAGCAGACTCGGACCAGCTAATCTGATGGTTTGCTATCTCGGGGGTTAGGTTTGTCAATTCAGTACCATCGAAATTAACTCGGTATAGATACTGAAAATAGGGATCACCCGGTTCTCGGTTCGAGCCAAGGAAATAAATCTGCTGATTTTCCAGATCTACCTGCTGGATCTGCAGCACCGCCCAACTACCCTCGGTGATCTGCTGCTTCAATTCGCCTGACTGTAGGTCGTGCAAATAGAGATGGCCCCAATTATCTTTCTCAGAAAACCAGACAAACTCATTTCTCTCGGGAAAGACACGCCAATTGGCAGCGTTGTACCCAGATTCGTAATAGGTCTCTACCTCCTCGCGGTAGATAGGCCTCACCTCGCCAGTTTCAAGGTCGGCAACCTGCAGCTGCGCAGTCTTGTGATCCCGCGATGAAGAAACGAACGACAATGTCTCGCTATCCTCACTCCACTCCACGTCCAGAAACACACCGCCGCGACCAGCTATGTGATCGCTCGTAGTCGATCTATGGGGATCAGGTGGCATATTTAAAGCTACAATGCGCGGCTCATCTTCAAGATGAATAACGATTCGTTCGATCATGAATATGTAGTCATCGCCTGGCAGCGGATACCTCCATGCATCTAATTCGCCATGACCTACCTGCGTAGACCACAGGTACATCTCGCCCACATTTCTACCGTCGTGACGAAAGGTGGCTATCTTGGAGGAATCTGGAGACCACAATAGAACCGGACCATCGTCGCGCAACCACCCTGCATTATTGGTCGCATACCCATAGTCTTGCTCACCGTCGAAGGTAAGTTGGGTCGCCTCATTGCTCGCAGTATCGCGAACCCAGAGGTTATGCTCATCGATGAAGGCTGCCGCGGCGCCATCTGGGGAGAAATATTCACTCGTCGAAACCTCAGCGAGCTGGTTAAGAGTATAGGTGCTCAAGTCCAGCACATAACTTTGATCCTCAAAATCAAATTCGAGCTGCTCTCCCGCCTCACCCAGATGTACACGCGACAGGCTTAAGTCATTAGCTTCAACTTCCTCTTCTGCATAGGCTGCCAGTTCCATTGCTAGACGAGCCGTATCTAAAAGTGGCGATTTTTGCGCCGTCTGCACATTCACTAAAATATAGTCAGAGCCGCTCTCAATTGAACGGCGGTAGATCAATCGATCATCATCCTGCCAGTATTGGGTGAGGATATTGTTCTGGACTAGGTCGGCAGTATTGATTCCAAGAAAGCTTTCCGCACGCTCATAGTCGGCGGTGGTTATGCTCTCCAGATTAGATGCGACAGCTGCAGCTGTCTCGTTGGTAGGCGCCGGTGAACAGGCCTGAATGATGGCAAGGGAAAATAGTACGACCGAGCTACGTCTAATCGTGTGATTCATCAATGCAGCCTCTCATATGCAACTTGGAAAGTAGGCGCTAAAGGAGTGCGTCCAATATTAAGTCAACCGATTCGACTATGCGCTGGTCTCTTACTCGTAGATCAGGAGAAAATTCAATGCCTGTCAGATGCTGCAATCCTAGGATATAGCGTACAGCAATTTCGCTCGCCTGATCATCTGAGAATTGCTGATCTTTTTCAGTCACCATGCCCCGCGCGAACTCTTTAGAAAACGAAACTGGCCTGCCATCTCGCTGCAAAACATTGCCGCCGTCATCCAGACGCCAGAAACGCGACGAGTCCATAGTATAGAGTTCATCTGCCGCTACTATCTTGCCTGCACTATTGATGCCGTGCTCGGTCTTTGTATCCACCAGCACCATGCCTCGTCCAGCCAGGTACTGAGAGATCATGCCAAAGGCCATCAGCGATGAATTTCGAATTTGATTGTACTGCGCCTGAGTACACACTCCGCTATCGATCAGCGATTTTGCATCGGTAGTTTTATCGACCTTGTCCTTGGTGCTCGGAGTATCCATGACATAGGGCAGAATACCGTTTGGTACTAGGTCAACGATGCTCATCTCATGCCCAGCGTAATGCAGCACAGCCTCTCCAGTCTCTTTAGCCTGCAGCCAATGTTGATACAAAGATGTAGAAGTCGAGCTCTCAGCCATATAGAAACGCAGCACATTCTCGATACTAATTATCTCCAGATTCTCAGAGGGAATAACTGTCGAACTCGGCAGCAATCCATCCACGGCAAACTGAGAAGAACCCAACACATCCACTACCAAGCGCAGCATATGATCATGATTGATCGCTAACACCTGATCTTTAAATGGAATCGCGCCGCGATTCACATCATGGGTCGAGATTCGATTATTGCGAAACATGAGTCGCAGCGAAATACCGGTTTTACCAACCAAACCATCCCCAAATACGGAGTCTGATACCTTGCCTTTGAGCACAGACGCTCCATTCAGGCGGGGAATATCTCCATCAGTTATAAGCTGCTGTATGCTTCGACCTTCATTGACCGTGCTGCCGTGCTCGGCGACTAATTCTCGGATTTGCTTCTCGTCTAGCATGGGATTTTCGGCTGCAACCTATAGATAGGAATTGGGCAATGAAGAATAAGTGAATCGGTGAGGGACTACAAGATTGCTAGGAGAATAGCCATGCACAGAAGTGGTGCCGCCAGTAAAAGTCACTATCTTCAACGCGACTGAGGTAAATCTTACTCAGGGTAGGGAAAATGCTATCTCCAGTGAAAAAACAGCTGATTGTGGCCTCCTACAATGACATTACTGCTATTTTTAACTATAGCGAATACAGATGACTGGACTTCAGAATCTACATTCTTAGTTATTGAAGCCACACTGGTAATTGCTGTAGATCCGGAAGCTGGACGCACAGTTTCAGTATATAGAGTTACCCCATCAGCAGCTGTGTAAAAACCAAATGTACCTGCAGTCGAGAATGGGCTGCCCAATGTTGCTGTTAAGGTTCCAGATGTATAAGCGGTTGTAGTTGCAGCGCACGCTATAGTATCAACCGTAATCGCTCTAGTCGCATTGGCTGCATTGACGTTACCTGCCGCATCAGTCGCTATCGCTGTTAGGGTTTCTGCACCTTCACCAAAGACGGAAATCGCAGCCCCAAGTAAATGGGGGCTGTAGAGGAGGTAGCAAGTTGATTTATGGGGGGGGGCTGTAAGGCGAATGCTCTACAGGCTACGTATAATGGTGCCGCCACCAAGAGTCGAACTCGGGACCTGCTGATTACAAGTCAGCTGCTCTACCACGGCTGAGCTATAGCGGCATATTCATTTACTTCGCTTTCAGGTCGCGCATATTACATAAAAAGCGGCACAGCTTCAATAGTTCAGTTCGCTGATATTTCAGGCCCCTGAGCCACGGACTCCGCCGCCCGCATATAACTGCGCCGGCGCAACAGAAATGGGCGCTCCACGCAGAAATACGTAGTCGCTGCAAGCAGCAGGACTAGAGGGAGTATCAGCACCAGGGTATTCAGGACTCCAGTCCCCAGGGGGTTGTCTAAGCGTAGAAAACTATCCCAGTCGTGGCGTAGAAAATAGTCCAATACAAGATAATGCCCCATGTAGATGGAATAGCTAATCGTGCCTACCGCCACTAAGGCTTTACCTACTAGCCGATAAAAATGTCGTGCGATCGACAGATACCCGATCAGGAAGATCGCCCAAGCCATTGCCTCCAGCGTTGGCCAGAATATCCAAAGATGGTTGTTAACCCCACCGCCGCCCAACTGGTTAAAGCCAAATAGCAGCATTAGTACCAAGCCTGCGCCTCCTATCGCGACATAATCCAAGCGCTTGCCCGCCACAAAATAAGTCCGATAGTAAATACCTGTGAGCATGCCTAATAGAAATTGATCGAGACGGCCAACAATAGTCCAATAGCTCAGCACTCGCATGTCAGCACCAGCAAAATATGCACCGGTGCGCACGACAAGGAGCGCGAGTATAAGCGTAAGCAATACCTTCCAGCCCCACTTCTGCACGCAGACTAATAACAATGGGAACAACAAATAGAAATGCCACTCCACCGCGATAGACCAAAACACAAATGTAAACGCACCACCGTTGATCGCGGTATCGTTATTCGCCAAGAAGAACACAGATTGCAGCAAGGCGACGATACTAAAATTTTCAGTGTTGAATGCTATACCAAGGATTAGAAAAAACAGAAACAAGGGATAGGTTCGCAGGAATCGATTGCGGTAGAAGCCTAGGTAGTTCAGTTTTTTCTGCAGAGAGCCCACAGTAAATACAAATCCACTTAGCAAAAAGAAAAGAGAAACCGCTGTATGCCCCTCGATTGCCAGAGCAGAGAATGGATTTCCTGCTCTGGCCCAATTGGCCGGATCGTAGGGCGTCCCGTAGATCAGCTTATGAGAAATATAGTGCGAGCTGTGGAAGAACAACACCAGCACCGCGGCGAAGCCGCGCAGATGGTCGAGTGCAGGAATGTATCCGAAATTAGTACTCTTCATAGCGCTTACAATCGGCTCATGTAGCAGGAAATGAAGCATACTAACTTAGCACGATATTTGCTAAAGTAGCTGAGTCAAAATCGCCCGGTATTCAGGTTTTGTATCGCTCCTCGAGGCCCTGAATTAGGCAGCTAATTACTACTCTAGAGATAAGCTAGAACTCAAGCATGCTGACTCCCGTTACCCAAGAATGGCTGCAAATGCTCTCGCTCTACGGCTGGATCTGGATTATTCCAATCGTCGAACGGCTATTTCCCCTGAACAAACAGCCTTTTGTCAGATCGGGCATGATCAATGACCTGATACATACCTATCATCGCTTACATCTGCATAGCATGATAAATGCAGCCTTCGTCGCCTGGCTCGTCGTGTATGCACAGCGACATGCCAGCCAAGGAGCCTATCTGCAAGGCTCATTAGCAAACGCACACTGGGGATGGAGTTTTTTCGCCCTCCTCCTTATGGGGCATATCACTTTTTATGTGGCCCATTACTATTCGCATAAGATTCCTCTGCTCTGGCAGTTTCATCGCGTTCACCACAGCTCGTTGACTCTCGATTCATTCTCGACAAGCCGTTTTCATGTTATCGACAAGGCACTTTTTGCTGCCCCCTATCTAATGCTAGTAACTTATTTTCAGCCGGATCCCGCTCTGGTTTTTCTATACATCTCATTCAGAGACTTTTGGGGCCGTTATGGTCACGGCAATATCAAAGATGCACATTGGTTAGGCTACTTTGTAAGCAACCCTAAGTTCCACCGCTGGCATCACTCCAACCATCCCGAGGCGATCGATAAGAATTTCTCTGGCGAATTTAATTTCATGGACTACATGTTTGGCACCGCATACTACCCGAAGGAAAGAATTCCCGAAAATTTTGGTGAAACCGACTACAGCAACAATATAGTCGTACAGCACTACCGACCCTTCGTTGATATCTACAACATCGCGAAGAATGATGGCGCCATGGCTCTGTTTAGAAAACCGAAACCCAAACCCGAGCAGAATTATCAAGCAGCTCAAGAGTAAGCTCCACATGAATGGCTCAAGTAATAAAGCAGCCAGGCTGGCTTTACAGAAACACAGCGAAGAATTTAGACGTAAAGAATTTCGTCTAAGTGAATTATTTGGCTTCGAAAAAAATCGCTTTCAGGAATATTCACTAAGTCACGAGGGGCTCCTACTCGATTATTCCAAAAACTTTATAAAGTCAGAAACGGTTTCTCTACTACTCGATCTGGCGCAGCAGAGTCAGCTGCCCTCTGCGATCGATGCGATGTTTCGCGGCGAAGGAATTAACACTACCGAGCAAAGAGCGGCGATGCACGTTGCTCTGCGGGCCCCCCGGGAAAGAACCAAAACTCCTGAAGTCAATGCTTCCCTCGAGAGAATGGAATCGCTAGTGGCCGAACTGCATGGCGGGAAATGGACGGGTTACAGCGGCAGGGTAATTACCGACATCGTCCATCTTGGTATTGGGGGCTCAGATCTTGGCCCCGCGATGGTCTGTGATGCACTGCGCCACTTAGCGACTCGCAAGCTCAGTGTACATTTCGTGTCAAATATCGACCCCTCGCACCTACAGAACACTCTCAAAGACCTGCAGGCCGAGACTACCCTATTCGTCATAGCCTCCAAGTCTTTTTCTACACTCGAGACACTGAAGAACGCCGAGGCAGCCCGTGATTGGCTGCTGGAACAGACCGATGCAACCGCTACGGCTAAACACTTCGTCGCCATAACTACTAACCTAAGTGCGGCCACGGAATTCGGCATCGAAGAGCAGAATTTGTATCCACTCTGGGACTGGGTTGGCGGCCGTTTCTCCTTATGGTCGGCAATTGGCTTACCCATTGCGCTCGCATTGGGCATGGACGGTTTTCGGCAGTTGCTTGCCGGGGCGCATTCCATGGATGAGCATTTTAGAACGGCGCCGCTCGACAAGAATTTACCTGTCATTCTCGCTCTGCTTAACTTTTGGTACCGAGAATACTTCGACGCGCATAGCACCGCTGTGGTGCCTTATAGCCAACGCCTAAATCTACTGCCTTCTTTCCTGCAGCAGCTGTGTATGGAGAGTCTTGGCAAGAGCGTGGACAAGCAAGGCGCGCCGATCGAACACAATACTGGCGACATCATCTGGGGCACAGCCGGCACCAACGGACAACACTCCTACTTTCAGCTCCTGCATCAGGGCACTGAATTTGTTCCCGTAGATTTCATAGCGGCCGCCAATAGCGATGTCCAAGGCAGCGCTGAGGCGCACCAGCACCTATTGGCCAGCTGTTTTAGTCAGAGCCTCGCATTGATGGAAGGAAAGCTAGATGCCGATTCGATCCACAAGGTCGTGGCAGGCAACAAACCCAGCAACACGCTGCTGCTTGAGGAGTTAAACCCCTACAACCTGGGTATGCTGCTCGCCCTCTTCGAGCACAAGGTCTACGCTCTCAGCGTACTTTGGAACATCAATGCCTTCGATCAATGGGGAGTCGAGCTAGGAAAGAAGCTATCTACAAAGGTCTTTGCGGCCATGTCTGCAGACACAAACCAAGAACTCCTCGACGAATCAACGCAAGGTCTAATCCAAAAAGCTCAGCACTGGAGAAAGGACTGACGCTGAGCATTCGCTCAGATTGAGATAACTCTACCAATGAATAGTGTTCTACGGCGGGGAATGGGTCGTAGAAGTGGTGTAGCAGGAATCGCCATTGCTGATATTCTTCGGACCCTCTAAAACCCTCAGTATGATCCTCGAGAGTTTCCCATTTCACTAGAAGCAGATAGCGACTCTCCCGCTCGATGCAGTGCCGCAGCTCGTGTGAGATGTAACCTCTTTTTAATAAGCGACAAATGACTAAGAAAAATTTCGATTTAGCTCCTCATCGGCTTCTCAAGAAACGAGAGTTAACAAGGGCTTTGGAGACTGATATTGGCGGAGAGGGTGAAGTTCACCCTCGACCATCCAGGATTCATTGTTCGCAGTAAATTCTTCAATCAAGACTCTGGATTCGGTCAGCGACATGCGCTGCGGCGGCTGACCGCAGCCATGCGAGTGAGTCAAGATCCAGATGCGCCATGGTGGCGCTTGAGAGATGGGAGGCGAGTGTAGATTTTCCTGAGCCTGAATTACCAAATAGCAAAATTCTTCTCAACCCATCACCTCCAAGATTTTAGTTTTAAGTTGCAACTCTTAGCTCAGTCCATGAATGCTAGAAGCTCTTCCGTCTTTTCCTTCATGAGTGCGTCATCCCCACGCGACTCAACGTTCAACCTAACCAATGGCTCCGTGTTCGACATGCGAATATTGAATCGCCAATTCTCGAAGCTCATGCTCAAACCATCTGTCTGATCCATGCTTTCGCAGGTACTGGAATAGCTTAACTCTATTTTCTTAAGTAGGGCCTCAGGATCTTCGATACGCTTATTGATCTCGCCACTGACTGGAAAGGCGAGCATTCTTTCATCCACAAGCTCAGATAGCTTCTTACCAGTCTTAGACATCAAGCCGGCAACCAACAGCCAGGGGACCATGCCACTATCGCAGTAGAAGAAATCCCGGAAGTAGTGGTGGGCACTCATCTCGCCACCGTATACGGCATCCTCTTCGCGCATCCGCTCCTTGATGAAGGCGTGGCCTGTCTTGCACATAACTGCCTCACCATAAAACTCTTCTACAATCTGTATCGTATTCCAGGTCAGTCGGGGATCGTGAACAATCTTACCGCCTGGCTCAGCCTCTAGAAAAATCTGTGCGAGAAGACCCACAATATAATAACCCTCTATGAAACGACCGTTCTCATCGAAGAAGAAGCAGCGATCGAAATCACCATCCCAGGCGATACCCAGGTCTGCCTTCTCCGAGAGTATGACATCAATGGTAGAGCTTCGATTCTCCTCCAAGAGAGGATTTGGTACGCCGTTGGGGAATGACCCATCGGCCTCGTGATGTACTTTAGCGAATTGAAAAGGCAGGAATTTCTCGATAGCATCGATCGTTGGCCCGGCTCCTCCATTTCCTGCATTGCAGACTATCTTCATCTTGCGCTGACTCTTCGCATCGATGTAATTAAGTAAGTACTCTATATAGGCGGGCTGCGTGTCCTGAAAACTGATCGACCCAGGCTCGCTTGCGAACGTGAATTCTTCGTTCTGAGCGAGGCGCTTAATTTCCTTTAGGCCTGTATCGCCGCTAATGGGCTTAGACAATTCACGAACGAATTTCATGCCGTTGTAATCAGCAGGATTGTGGCTGGCCGTAACGACGATACCTCCATCTACGTTTAGGTGGCTGGTTGCGAAGTACACTTCTTCGGTACCACATTGACCGATATTGATAACGTCTACACCCGACTCCATTATCCCTCTGCTTAAGGCGGCACAAAGCTCCTGACTGCTCAGGCGAATATCATAACCCACCACAACTTGCTTCGGTTTTAAGAACTCAACGTAGGCACGGCCTATTCGATAGGCTATATCGCTATCTAGTTGATCGGGAACGCGCCCTCTGACGTCGTAGGCCTTGAAACAGTTTATTTCTTTGGTCATTTGTTCGGCTTCTGTCTTTGGCTGCGAATACTACAAGTCACTACTTGCGAATCAACATCGGGCTTGTACTAGTTAGATCTGCTTTCAGACCCTGTTATAGAGGTCTTCGAAGCGGACGATATCGTCCTCACCAAGATACTCACCAAATTGAATCTCGATAATCTCTATAGGATTATTGCTGGGATTAGTCAGTCTATGCTTACTTCCGACTGGAATATACGTTGATTCATTGGGTCGCAGCTCGAACTCTTTATTGTCGCAGGTTACCAAAGCCACTCCCTTGAGCACTATCCAGTGTTCTGCCCTCTTATGGTGAAGCTGCAGCGAGAGCGATGCGCCAGCATTGACCACTATATGCTTTACTTGGCAGCCCGGCCGACTGCTAAGAGACTCATAAGAGCCCCACGGACGGTAGACCAATCGGTGCAATGCACTCTCTTCCCGCTGTTGGTCTTGCAGCTGTTGCACCAATATTTTAACGGACTGCGCTTGAGAGCGGTCAGTCACTAGCACTGCATCCGCGGTCTCAACCACTACGACATCTCGTATCCCCGCAACAGCAACAAGTCGAGACTGAGATTGAATATAACTATTTTTAACATCGAAGGTGACTACATCGCCAGATAATGCGTTGCCCTGCTCATCCTTGTCCCGCACTTCCCACAACGCATCCCAGGCACCAAGGTCATTCCAACCCGCCTCAAGTGGCACAACCACAGCTGAGGCAGTCTTCTCCATCACAGCATAATCGATAGAATCACTGCGACAGCTCGCGAAGATTGACTCTGGGATTAGATGAAAGTCCTCTCCCCGCTCCAGACTTGTGTGGGCTTGATGACAGCTATCGAAAATATCTGAAGCATGCCGCTTAAGCTCCGCTAAGTAAGCTGAGGCAGAAAACAAAAACATGCCACTATTCCAAAAATAGTTACCGCTATCCAGATAGGCCTGTGCGGTTTCCTGATCCGGCTTTTCTACAAACTGCTCTACACAATATCCATTTTCGCCGCCTAGCTGTGCACCCTTCTGTATATAGCCGTAGCCAGTTTCTGGGACACTTGGCACTAGTCCAAATGTAACCAACTTTCCTTGCTTGGCGGACAGCAATGCCTGAGCTATCGCTTGCAGAAATGCTGTTTCATCCTGAATCAAGTGATCGGCTGGCAATACTAGGAGAAGTGGGTCCACGTTATCTTGCAGCGCACACAATGCAGCAAGAGCTGCCGCAGGCGCCGTATTTCTGCCGACCGGCTCTAGTAATATATTGCAATGCTCTTTGCCTAGTTGTCGCAGTTGCTCTGCCACCAGAAAGCGATGGTCGGTGTTACAAACGACTATCGGATCTTCGAGGTCAGACACGCCCTCTAGACGAGACAATGTGCTCTGAAATAGCGAGCCCTGCATGTCAGGGAATTCAATAAATTGCTTTGGTAGCAATGATCGGGAGACTGGCCAGAGGCGGGAACCCACACCACCAGCGAGAATAACGGGAATTAACATAGAGCCTGCTGCCTTGGACTGCCAAAACGGAATGACGAAAAGGAACGACATAGTAGCAAAATATTGCCTATTTTAATAAATTGAACTGATTCACCAGCCTGTAGAACCATCATAGTCAATTTATGATCGATTATTTGGTCCCGGCGCGATAACATCGCAGCCTTTAAGAACCCACCCCTTGGAGGGGTATAACCAGCTTATGACACAAGTCGAACACAACTTTGTTCCTAAGAATTCTTATACATTGGAAGAACTGGTAGATTGCGGCCAAGGTCGCCTATTCGGTCCGGGCAACGCAGCGTTACCCGTGGACAACATGCTCATGCTCGACCGGATTGTAGAGATCAATGCAGATGGTGGCGAGCACGGTCGCGGTCAGATTATCGCGGAGCTCGACATAACGCCTGAGCTTTGGTTTTTCGACTGTCACTTTCCCGGCGACCCAGTCATGCCGGGATGCCTAGGATTAGATGCCTTGTGGCAACTATTGGGATTCTACCTCGGCTGGAGTGGTCACCCTGGCAGGGGCCGGGCACTTGGAGCTGGCGAGGTGAAATTTACTGGCGAAATACTGCCGACTTCAAAGAAGGTAGTTTACGAGTTATCGATAAGTCGACTTATTAATAGAAGCCTAGTTATGGGCATCGCCGACGGAACAGTATCTGTAGATGGCAAGACAATCTATACCACCAAAACATTGAAAGTTGGTTTGTTCAAATCAGGAAGCTCATTCTAATGCAGGATGCATGCGTGATTGTTTAATGATTGGGGAAATTGTATGAAGCGCGTTGTTGTTACTGGTATCGGAATTGTGTCCTGTTTGGGCAATGACAAAGAGTCGGTGCTGGATTCTCTCAAGGCGGGCCGCAGTGGTATCCGGCACAATCCCACCTATGAAGAAATTGGCATGCGCAGCCATGTCAGCGGATCCGTGCAGATCGACACAGCGGAACTGATAGACCGCAAGATACTCCGTTTTATGGGCGACGCCTCTGCTTATGCGTACCTAGCCATGGAGCAGGCGATATCTGACGCCAACCTCACGGAAGAAGAAGTATCCAATTTCCGCTCTGGATTGGTAGTGGGCTCCGGCGGCGGCTCCTCCGAAGAACAGCTTGAATCCACAGATATCATGCGCGAAAAAGGTTTGCGCAGAGTCGGGCCTTACCGTGTTACACGCACGATGAGCAGCACCACCTCCGCTTGTCTGGCCACTCCATTCAAAATCAAAGGCGTCAACTACACGATCTCATCGGCCTGTGCGACCAGCGCACACTGCATTGGCCATGGAGCCGAGCTAATTCAGCTAGGCAAGCAGGATATAGTATTCGCAGGAGGCGGTGAGGCAGAACATTGGACAATGAGCCATATGTTCGATGCTATGGGCGCGCTTTCAACTAAATACAACGACACTCCCGACAAAGCCTCACGTGCTTTCGATGCTGACCGCGACGGCTTCGTGATCGCTGGCGGTGGTGCAATTCTTGTCATGGAGTCTCTCGATCACGCCCTAGCACGAGGCGCAAAGATCTATGCCGAGCTGACCGGATATGCGGCGACCTCCGATGGCCATGACATGGTTGCACCTGCAGGCGAAGGCGGCGCACGCGCGATGCAGATAGCGACCGATGGTCTGGAAGGGTCGGTAGACTACATCAACACACACGGCACTAGCACACCGGCCGGTGACGTCTCGGAACTACGCGCTATTAAAAGCGTGTTTGGTGAGAACGTACCAACACTAAATTCAACCAAGTCGCTGACGGGTCATTCACTTGGCGCGGCAGGCGCACAGGAAGCCATCTACACGCTATTGATGATGGAGAATGATTTTATTGCTGCTTCGGCCAATATCGAAAATCTAGACGAAGAAGCACAAGGAATGCCAATCGCAATCGAGCGGCACGATGACATTACCCTGAACCGTGTCATGTCGAATAGCTTCGGTTTCGGTGGCACCAATGCCTGCTTGGTCTTTGATCGTTATCAAAACTAGGGACGCCTTGGGTAGGAAACTTATTCTTAGTTTAACTGGTCCAACCTAGTATGAAGATAAGATCCGCGTTTCGAATCAGTCTGACTCTGCTACTTGGCACTCTCCTGCTCGCAGGCAACGTGGCTCAAGCGCAGCTCACACCGCGCACGATCTCAGGCCTAGAAGTGCAATCCATTTCTCCGCAGCCTCTCCCTGTGGCACAAGCTTTCCCTTTCTATGTCAGTGCCGCTAGTCCAGGGCGATACAAGATTGTATGGAGCCTACCGGATGGCCACTACCTGTATAGGCACGCATTCCAATTCACACTGAGCCAGCAAGCCGATTCGGCAGAGCTACCCATAGAAGTCACGATGCCCGATGGCCTGAAGAAAAATGACCAGTTCTTCGGAGATATAGAAGCCTATTACGGCCAGCTAGATATCGACCTCAGTCTTAGTACCATGCCGGAGTCGAACGCAAGAATTTTCATCGACTATCAAGGCTGTGCCGATTGGGGATTCTGTTACCCCCCCCAGCGCTTCGAATTTCTGCTAAATCCATAAACTCAGACCTTCCTTTCGCAAAAAAGCGTGAAATGCATGATATTTCCTGAGAAAATGCCGACAAAATAGCTAACTAGGCTTCTCGGGAGAAAATTCACCCAGCCGCCATATTAGGGGGAAAGAACATGGCATCAATACTGGCCCTGCATGGGCCTAACTTAAATCTACTCGGTAGTCGTGAACCTCACATCTATGGGTCTGACACCTTGGACAACATTAATCAGCGCCTCGCAACAAAATGCACGGAGTCGGGTCATCAATTCGACAGCCTGCAGGCTAACTCTGAGGGCGAGATAATCGATCGATTGCACGTTGCGCGAAAAGACGGCACGGCATTCATGATCGTGAACTTTGGTGGATTCACCCACACTAGCATTGCTATTCGTGACGCGATCCTGGCCTGTGAGATCCCCTTCATCGAGGTGCATCTTTCAAACCTATTCAGCCGCGAAGCGTATCGACATCATTCCTATTTTTCCGACATCGCTGTCGGGTGTGTGATCGGCTTGGGAGCCCAAGGTTACGAGCTGGCGCTTCAAGCTGCTTGCAAAAAACTAGCTAACTAAGACTCTAAGCGAGATATTCCTATGGACATTAGAAAAGTAAAAAAACTGATTGAGCTGTTGGAATCTTCCGACATCGCAGAAATCGAAATCAAGGAAGGCGAAGAGTCGGTTAGAATTAGCCGCGGTGCCATCTCAATGCCTGCGCCGATTGCCTATAACGCGCCGGCGGCTCATGCTGCAGCTCCGGCCCCTAGTGCATCGGCACCTGCCGCTGCTCCCGCCGCAGAAGGAAATGTGATCAAGTCCCCTATGGTTGGAACTTTCTATCGCTCTCCCTCTCCCTCCTCTCCTGCGTACGCAGAGGTTGGCAAACATGTAAAGGCAGGAGACGTGGTGTGTATTGTTGAAGCGATGAAGATGATGAATCAAATCGAGGCCGATCAAGCAGGCGTGATCGAAGCCTTTTTGGTTGAAGATGGCGAACCGGTAGAGTTCGACCAGCCATTAATCAGAATCGGTTAGAACGCTCTTTGTGTGCCCAGCCTAATCCAAGGATAGCTTCATGCTTGAAAAAGTTTTAATAGCCAATCGCGGTGAAATCGCACTGCGTGTGCTTCGCTCTTGTAAAGAACTTGGAATCAAAACTGTCGCTGTCCATTCGACGGCGGACCGGGATCTAATGCATGTTCGGCTCTCCGATGAGTCGGTCTGTATAGGGCCGCCCAGCCCAACAGACAGCTACCTCAATATACCCGCTATAATCTCTGCGATGGAAGTGACTGATGCCGATGCAGTGCATCCCGGCTACGGATTTCTATCGGAGAACGCCGACTTCGCCGAGCAGGTCGAGAACAGTGGCTTCACGTTTATCGGCCCAACTGCCGAGACGATTCGGCTGATGGGCGACAAGGTTTCAGCCATCGAAGTAATGCGCGCGGCCGGCGTACCTACCGTACCCGGCTCTAATGGCCCCATAGACGACAACAACGAGCGCACACTGTCTCTGGCCAAAGAGATTGGCTACCCAATTATCATCAAGGCAACAGCGGGCGGCGGTGGACGCGGCATGCGTGTTGTGCACAATGAGGCGGCCCTACTCAAAGCAATATTCGTCACACAGACTGAGGCCAAGTCTTTTTTTGGCAACGGCGTAGTCTATCTAGAGAAGTTCTTAGAGAATCCGCGCCATGTGGAAATCCAAGTTATCGGCGATGGCAAGGGCAACGCACTCTACCTTGGCGACCGTGACTGCTCTCTGCAGCGACGCCATCAGAAAGTATTAGAGGAGGCGCCAGCCCCGGGCATTCCTGACAAAGTACGCGCTAAGGTCGCACAGACTTGCATCCAAGCTTGTAAGAACATGAATTACAGAGGCGCTGGAACCCTAGAGTTTTTATATGAAGATGAAGCGTTCTACTTCATTGAAATGAATACGCGCGTACAGGTAGAACATCCCGTTACAGAAATGATTACCGGTGTAGATATCGTCAAAGAACAACTTCTAATAGCCGGCGGCGCGCCCCTGTCTTATGAGCAAGAGGATATCCATTTCCGTGGACACGCCTTCGAGTGCCGAATCAACGCCGAAGACCCTGTCACGTTTATGCCCAGCCCAGGCAAGATAAAGATGTTTCACGCACCGGGCGGCAATGGAGTGCGTGTCGATTCACACCTCTATAGCGGCTATAGCGTTCCGCCCCACTACGACTCATTGATAGCCAAGCTTATCTGCCACGCAAACACTCGCGAAGCAGCACTAAAACGCACGCAGATCGCTCTTGATGAGATGCTGATCGATGGTATCCGTTGCAATATCCCACTGCATCAAGACCTGGTGCGCGATGCCGAGTTTCATAAGGGTTGTGTCAACATCCACTATCTAGAAAAAAAACTTGGATCCTAGAACTTCCCGAGTCTTCTCACTATGGCATGGCAACAGCTCAGGGTTCAGGTACGATCCGATCAGATTGAACCTCTAGAACAACTGCTTCTGGATTATGGCGGTCTTTCAATAAGCTATCTGGATGCAGAGGATCAACCGGTATTTCAAAAGGAGCCAGGTAGCACTCCATTATGGGATCTTGTGGAGCTAGTCTGCCTATTCGAGAAAAAAACAAATCTCGATGGTTTGCTTTTCCTACTGCAACAACACCCTGCAATTGAAGACAAGAGGCCTATGACTCTCGAAACCCTAGAAGATCAGGCCTGGGAGAGATCTTGGATGTCGGATTTTAAGGCCATGCAGTTTGGCGAGCGCCTTTGGGTGTGTCCGAGCTGGCAGGAGCCGCCCGAACCAAATGCCGTCAATATTATGCTCGATCCCGGCCTCGCCTTCGGCAGTGGCAGTCACGCGACCACCAGCATGTGCCTACAATGGCTGGAGAAGAACATTCACGATGACAGCACTGTTATCGACTATGGGTGCGGCTCCGGGATTCTCGCTATAGCAGCAGCCCTGCTAGGAGCAGCTCGCGTCATCGCTGTAGACAATGATCCTCAGGCTATTACAGCCACCATCGAGAACGCGAAACGCAACAACATCCGAAAGGGTGTTATCGAGACCTATCTGCCCGAACAATTACCTGAAGACAGGGCAGCGCTTCGGTCAGACATACTCGTCGCAAATATACTCGCTGAGCCACTCATGCGCCTTGCCGAAGACCTCTCTCATCTCATAAAACCCAAGGGGCGTATCGCCCTGTCTGGCTTATTAGTGGAGCAGGCGGACGAATTACTTGAGCATTACGGCTCCTGGTTTGAGATGGACGAGGCTGTACTGAGCGAGGAATGGGCACGATTAAGCGGCATCCGCCTGAATTAGCGAGGGAGTTGAGCTTACTGTAGGCAAGACAAAGGGATTGACCTACAATCCCTAGCTAACTTGTCGCCCGAAGTACTGTCGCATGTCGTTCAATGTAACTCAATGCCCCGCCTGTGAATCCACCTTCAACACAAACTCTCGTGTGTTAGCTGCTGCTGCCGGCAAGGTGCGCTGCGGAGCCTGCCTCAATGTATTTGAGGCCATCGATAATTTCCTGATTACCGACGAAGCTGACGCGGCACCAGATCAAGACGAGTCAGTTTTCGTAGGCAATGACCCCCAAGAGTTTTTCGACCCCTCTTCGTTTCTTACTCGCAGCGCCTTGCGCGAAACCCATGACGACGAACCTATTGATGAACCTATCGATGAACAAAACCTGCATCAGAAATTGGAAAAATCGGAACCTGTGAGCGAAGACTTCTTCGCCACTGCAGCCAGTGAGCTTCAAGAAAGAACAGAAGCCCCTGCTGTAGAAAATAGACATGAAGACGAAGACCCGCCCATTGATCAACCTGAACCCCTGAAGGCAAGCATTGCTAATGAAAACATCGATGAGGAATTCGAAGATGAGATTCTAGACTCCTTTCTAGCAGAGGAAGCAGATACGCATGAGCTCATTGAAGACGACCCGGCCGACTCCTCATCAGAGGAACGCATTGAACCGGAGATAGAGCTCGCTGATACTGAAGACAAGCAGATTGAGAGTAAAGAGCAATTTGTTGGCATAGAGCTATCCGCATCATTCACGTTTGATCCCCGCCATCCTCCAGAAATGCGCATCCGCGAACCTAAGGTAGGTAGCACCCCAGACCAAGAGACGGCGAGCAAGCAGCCAGGCTATCCGGGTGTCGCAGGTGATGCCGAACCCGTTGAGACCCCGTTGCTAGCGACTCAGGAGGAAGTGGCGGAACCAGACGTACAAGCTGCCGACGATACTGTCTGGCCGCAGATAAATGAAGAAGTGGCGGCCTCGCCAACGAATGAAGAAGCTACTCAATCTTTCGCTGCAGACGAAGAGGAAGAAACAACCAGAGAATCACTCCCAACTGCAGAATCGAACGCTCTGCCGGAACTAATCGCAGACCCTGCGACGGACAACGAGAACCTAGGTGTCGACAGTGAATCGCCAAGCGATGAAACAGACGATATCCACAGCCTAGCTGAGCAAGAAGAACTTGCTAGTGAAAGTATTCCTGAAGGTGAAGAGCCAACCATTGAAGCGACACAGACAACCGCTCAAGAAGTTAATGAAGATTCAACACAAGCGATACGAGCTAGAGCGCTGGAAGCAGAACTAAGCGACGGGGAAGCGCTAGAAGCGATTCCTCGAGAGAATCTTGCTGCCTTGGGGAGTATGTCTGCACCTGTCGAGCTCTTAGCCAGGAAAGAGAGTCACCTATTACGTAGCACCCTACTCTTTCTATCCATCCTGCTGCTCGGCGGCCTGCTTAGCTCTCAATATTTGTGGCAGCGCATGGAACTGTATAGCCAGCTTCCTCAATTACGCCCTAAGTATGAAGTTGCCTGCACCTACTTAAAATGCGCACTGCCGCAATACACAGATATCGATTCTATTCGCAGCGAGAATCTCACCGTACAAACGCATCCGACTTTAGCGAACGGCTTGATGGTTAATACCATCATTCGAAACGCCGCAGAATTCGAGCAACCATTTCCAATTCTTATACTCAGTTTCAATAGTGTAGAAAACAGCGTCATCGCGCTGCGTGAATTTACGTCAGCTGAATATCTGGATCCAGAGCTTCGCTCCATCCAAGCCATTCCTGCCAAGACACCGGTGCAAATCGGCCTAGCTATAATGGACCCGGGCCCAGAAGCCGTAAACTACACTCTGGCATTCCGCTGGCCCTAGCCACGAAATTGTTGCCTGAACTAGATGCGCAAAAAGCTAGGTGCGCAAAAAACAAACAAATCGCTTTAACTGGAAATGCGTCCCCGCTATCATAACCGCCCCTAGCAAAGTCAGCACAACTGCAATAACAAGAATGATTGACGTCGGCCCCTACAAACTAAAAAACTCGCTATTCCTTGCGCCAATGGTGGGCGTCAGTGACACACCGTTCCGGGAAATCTGCACAGAAGCTGGCGCCGGACTAACTGTTGCAGAAATGCTGACGAGCAATGCAGAATTGTGGCAGAACGAACGCAACAGACTAAAGCGCGTAAAACCTAAAAGCAATGAACCTCATGTCGTGCAAATTGCGGGATCCGATCCGGAGTTGATGGCTCAAGCTGCAGCACTGAATGCAGAGCTAGGTGCCGATGGCATCGATATCAACATGGGCTGCCCCGCGAAGAAAGTACTTAAAAAAGCAGCAGGGTCCGCACTACTTAAAGATGCCAAGTTGGTAGAGAGAATATTAAAAGCAGTAGTCTCTCGCATCGATATTCCCGTAACGTTGAAGATACGCACTGGCTGGAGCCCCGAAACAAGAAATGGTGTTGAGATCGCGAAGATTGCTGAGGGTAGCGGTATAAGCTTGCTCACAGTGCATGGTCGGACGCGTGAATGCCGCTTCAAGGGTTACGCAGAGTACGACACCATTGCAGAAATTAAGAACGCTATCTCGATCCCTGTAATTGCTAACGGTGATATAGATTCACCACGAAAGGCCGCAGCGGTCCTTAAGCACACTCAAGTAGACGGGTTAATGATCGGTCGTTCCGCGCAAGGCAGGCCATGGATATTCAGAGAGATCGAACACTATCTTACTACCGGGAAGGCTCTTCCCGAAATCGATCTAAAAACTCGTCTCGATATAATCTTTTCGCACCTTATGAAACTTCATAGTTTCTATGGCGACGTGAAAGGAGTATGGTATGCACGTAAGCATGTTGCCGCGTATGTTAAAGAATTATTAGAATCGCGTGAATTTATGAAAAACTTCAATACTATTGATTCCCCTGCCGCGCAACTCGACTGCGTCAATACGTACTTCTCTCGCTTGGACGAAGGTCTACTAATCGATCAGGGAGCTGAAGCCGCGTGAATAAGTTCGATAGTATTGCAAACCACCATGAGCCAATTCAAACTCAAGACAACACCCCCACTGCGCAACAAGAAAATACACTTCGAGCTGAAGTCGAACGTTCACTAAACCGCTATTTTGAAAATATCGAAGATGAGGCAGTTACCGATCTTCACCACATGGTTATTTCAGAAGTAGAGGCTCCCCTGATTGAGGCTGCAATGGGTTATTGCGGCAACAATCAAAGCAAGGCATCTATCATGCTTGGCTTGAACCGTGGTACGCTACGCACCAAATTAAAGCTATACGGTTTACTGTAAATTCCATCGATCGGCCCTCTAAATTTAGTCTCATCGAGTTCATCTAAGTAATTCGACTTAGTGAGATTGGCGAAAATCTAGATAGCCGGTTTTGCATCAACCCCAACTACGCCCAAAAGCAAAAGATAGCCCTATGACAACAGAAAAATCTGCTGCCATTCGTCGTGCATTGATTAGCGTCTCCGACAAGACTGGCATTGTTCCCTTCGCAAAAGCTCTCCATAAACTTAACATCGAGATACTCTCCACTGGGGGCACTTATAAGCTGCTCACTGCCCAGGGCGTTCCAGCGATAGAAATATCGGAGTACACCGGTTTTCCAGAAATGATGGACGGCAGGGTTAAGACTCTGCATCCGAAGGTCCATGGCGGTATCCTAGCCCGCCGCGATAAGGATAAGGCGGTAATGGAGGAGCATGACATACCTCCGATCGATCTCGTGATAGTCAATCTCTATCCTTTCGAAGCCACCATAGCGAACCCAGACTGCGATTTGCCAACGGCTATCGAGAACATCGATATTGGCGGTCCTACTATGCTTCGTGCAGCTGCAAAGAATAATCACTTCGTCGCTGTAGTGGTAAATCCATCAGACTACGACAGCATCGTTGATCTGTTACAAGCAAATGAAGGCAGCCTCGACCATGGGACTCGTTTTGACCTCGCGGTAAAGACGTTTGAACACACAGCAGCCTATGATGGCGCCATCGCCAACTATCTCGGCGCGAAGATCGACCCTGAATCGAACTTTCCTAGGACATTTAATACGCAATTTATAAAGACCCAAGAGATGCGCTACGGAGAGAACCCACACCAGAATGCGGCCTTTTACGTAGAAAGAAACCCTAGTGAGACGAGCATTAGCACGGCAGAGCAGCTGCAGGGCAAGGCACTGTCTTATAACAATATCGCCGATACCGACGCGGCTTTAGAATGTGTTAAATCATTCAGCGAGCCGGCCTGTGTCATTGTGAAACATGCGAATCCTTGCGGAGTTGCCATAGCTCAGTCGCCGCTAAAGGCCTATGAACTCGCCTTTCAGACCGACCCAACTTCGGCTTTCGGCGGTATCATCGCGTTCAATCGCGAACTAGATGCCCAGACAGCGCAGCGCATCGTCGACCAGCAATTTACCGAAGTGATCATAGCTCCTTCTATTTCCGATGCTGCGCTGGAAATTACAGCAGCAAAAAAGAATGTGAGAGTACTGCGCTGCGGCCAATGGCAGGACCACAGAGAAGCAGCATTCGACTACAAGCGCGTCAATGGCGGGCTGCTAGTACAGGATCGCGACATTCATCAGATTTCTCGCGATGATCTAAAAGTCGTTAGCGCTCGCGCTCCTAGCAAGGAAGAGATTCGCGACCTATTGTTCGCCTGGTCTGTTGCGCAGTATGTAAAATCGAATGCCATCGTCTACTGCAAAAATAATCAAACCATTGGCATCGGTGCTGGACAAATGAGTCGCGTCTACAGTGCGAAGGTTGCGGGCATCAAGGCGGCCGATGAAAATCTGGTAGTAAAAGGCTCTGTGATGGCATCAGACGCCTTCTTTCCTTTCCGCGACGGCATAGACGCCGCCGCTGAAGCAGGCATTGCCGCAGTCATACAGCCTGGCGGATCGATGCGTGATGACGAGGTTATCGCCGCTGCCGATGAGGCAAATATAGCGATGGTATTCACCTCCATCCGGCACTTCCGTCATTAGTCGCGCACTCAACACGAGATCGAAACCATGAAGGTATTAGTTATAGGCAGCGGCGGCCGCGAACACTCCCTAGCTTGGAAGGCCGCTCAATCCGACACTGTTGATAAAGTATTTGTAGCACCAGGTAATGCCGGCACCAATAGAGAAGCAAAGCTGGAGAATGTCGCAATAGATCCTCTCAACTTTCCCGCGCTGGCCGCCTTCGCGGCACAGGAAAAAATCGGGCTTACAATAGTGGGACCTGAGGCACCTTTAGTCGACGGTATTGTCGACTATTTTCAAGAGCGCAACCTGCCCTGCTTCGGTCCGTCGAAGAATGCAGCGCAGCTAGAAGGTTCTAAAGCCTTCACCAAAGATTTTCTAAGTCGGCACAATATACCCACCGCGTTCTATCAAACCTTTACCGATGTCGCTGCAGCAAAAACCTACATACAAGCGAACGGAGTACCTATCGTCATCAAGGCCGACGGCCTCGCCGCTGGCAAGGGCGTGATCGTCGCGTTGACAGAGGCAGAGGCGATAACTGCTGTCGAAGACATGCTATCGGGAAACAAATTTGGAGATGCCGGGCACCGGGTCGTAGTAGAGGGCTTCCTCGAAGGCGAAGAAGCCAGCTTCATTGCCATGGTAGATGGGCGCAATGTGTTGCCAATGGCAACCTCGCAGGACCACAAGGCCAGAGACGATGGCGACAAGGGACCAAATACTGGCGGCATGGGCGCTTACTCCCCTGCCCCGGTGGTCGACGATGTAATTTATCAGCGCATCATGGATCAGGTGATTCTACCCACCGTTGCAGGCATGGCAGCCGATGGTAATGATTACACAGGCTTCCTCTACGCCGGACTAATGATCACCGAAACCGGCGAGATAAACGTAGTCGAGTTTAATTGCCGCTTCGGCGACCCTGAAGCACAGCCGGTAATGATGAGACTTCAATCAGACCTAGTTCAACATTGCCTAGCTGCACTCAACCAGAACTTGGACGGGGAAAAGGCGCAGTGGGATGATCGGTCCGCCGTAGGCGTTGTGCTCGCTGCAGGGGGCTACCCAGCCTCTTATGGCAAGGGCTTCCCGATCAGCGGGCTAGATCAGGTCCTAGAGGCGCATCAGAAAATATTCCATGCCGGTACAGCAGAGAAAGATGGCGAGGCAGTTACCAATGGCGGGCGAGTGCTCTGCGCTACCGCGCTGGGCGGAACAGTCTCAGAGGCCCAAGCTGAAGCCTATAGAGTCCTGCACAATATTCACTGGGATAACGTCTATTTTCGAAATGATATTGCCTATCGCGCCATTGCCAGAGAGAATAGGTAGATGGCTAACCACACCAATTTGAATTTCTTCGATCGCTGCCTCGTTCAATTCGACCAGGCTCTACGCAGCTGTGTGCCTGGCTCTAGCAATGCACGTCGACTCTCGCCTGCCGCAGCCACGAAAGAGTCAGAATTGGACGAGACCGATAAGCAGCATGCAGCCGGACTAATGCGTATTAATCACACCGGCGAAGTCTGCGCACAGGCCCTGTATCAGGGGCAGGCAGCAACCGCCAAATTGGATGATGTACGTCAGTCTATGGAAGAAGCTGCTGCCGAAGAAGTTGATCACCTGGCTTGGTGTGAAGAGCGCCTGCAACAACTAGACAGCCGACCAAGCGCGCTGAACCCTCTGTGGTATACGCTCTCCTACGGTATGGGCGCAGCAGCAGGACTAGCCGGCGACAAATGGAGTCTCGGATTCGTAGCTGAGACAGAAGATCAGGTTTGCGAACACCTAGAAGAACATCTGGATCAGTTGCCGGAGAACGACAACAAGAGCCGAGCGATTCTAGAGACAATGATCGCTGATGAAAAACATCATGGGCAATCGGCACGCAATGCCGGTGGCGCTGAGCTACCCGCTCCTATCAGGCAAGCCATGGCGGTCATGTCGGAAGTAATGAAGAAGACTACCTACCACATCTGAGACCGCCCGGTCCTGATCACGCCTGCACCATCTCGTTCCTCCAGCTAACCCTACTAGTTAACTGCTATTTTTCAGCCTCGTGAACCTCAAAGTCGTGAGTAACTTTTACGCCGGCATTTTTCATCATGATCGATGCAGAACAATACTTATCCGCCGAAAGCTCAATTGCACGCCGCACATGCTTCTCACTGAGATCAATACCGGTAACCTTGAAATGCAGATGAATGGACTCGAAGGTCGCTGGCGTTCCTTCAACTCGTTCCGCAGTAACCTCAGCCTCGCAAGCCGTTACCCGTTGTTTCGCCTTCTTCAAGATTGTCACAACATCGTAGGATGAACAACTGCCAACACTAAGAGCCATCAGCTCCATTGGTCGCATTCCCATATTTCGCCCGCCACCTGCCGCCGCACCATCAATTACAATCGCGTGCCCGCTGTCCGACTCCGCCACAAACATCACGTTCTCAACCCAATTCACTCTCGCTTTCATTTTCTAATCCTAGGTAGGTCTTTCTTTGCAAAAACTTGGCATCAAAATTCTGCTATCAAGGCTCCAGCTTCGAAAAAAATGGCAATGCGTCTAGACAAGAATCAAGAAAGCCAGAGCAGTAACCGATACTAGTCAGTAAATGGAATGGCGAGTAAGGTTAACATAGTAACATTCGCCAAGAGCGCCTCAATACCACTGCTCGCAGCACATCCATAGCAAGACTTGGCGCGATCGCGGTTCATTTATTCGAGTAAGCAGCACATTCGTAGCCTTTTGGCGTCAACCATTATTGTGATGAGGATCTCACAATTGCGACTAAAATGTGATATGCATTTAACTCGCTAGAAAAAGCAGGAGTTTTACCAATCGCACTCATGGACATTACCCCACATACCGAAGACTTGGATAATTTTTTATCCCACTGCCATCGCAAAAGTTACCTGAATCGATCCACCATTATTTATGAGGGCGACAAAAGCGATGTCCTGCATTGCATGCATCAAGGGTTCGATTTCCATTGTCCTCGAAGATGATGAATGCAAGGAAGTTGTCATCACCTACTTGAATCCCGGAGACTCCTTCGGCGAGATGGGCCTGTTTAAGAAGACCGAAGAGCGCATCGCCTGCGCAACACGACCCGTAAAGTAGGCGATCTTGCATTCTATGATGTGACTGGCCGTATCGCTCGAACACTAATCGATCTGGGTAAAGAGCCAGATGCTATGACTCACCCCGATGGTATGCAGATAAAAATTATCCGCCAAGAGATTGGCAGGTTGGTGAACTGTTCAAGAGAGATGGCTGGACGAGTTTTGAAGACTCTTGAGGAACAAGAGCTAGCAAGTGTTAGCGGCAAGACAATAGTTTTTTTCGGTACGCGCTAGACGCTCGACTGCTCGGGGTTAGGCCTCGGCAGCACAGAACCCTATTCATAGAACCTTATTTACCGAACATTAGCTCCTTCAACTTCGCTCCCGGGCTGGGCGCGCGCATGAAAGATTCCCCTACCAGAAACCCATAGATCCCTGCTTCTGTCATGGTATTCACATCGTCCCGCATATGAATACCACTTTCTGTAATGAGCACCTTGTCTGCTGGCACCTGCGCTGCTAAATCTAGCGTAGTCTGCAGGCTGGTCTCAAAACTGTGCAGGTTTCGATTATTAACGCCGATCAAATCAGTATTAAGCTGCAGAGCCTGCTCCAACTCACTCTGATTATGAACCTCGACCAAAATATCAATGTCGATCTCGTTGGCGTAGTCTGCTAACTCAACTAGCTGCATGGGCTGCAGAGCAGCGACAATGAGCAGGATGCAATCGGCACCTAGCGCCTTCGATTCCGTGATCTGATAAGTATCGATCATGAAATCCTTGCGGATAACCGGCAACCCGCACGCCGCTCTAGCCTGCAGCAGATACTCGTTACACCCTTTAAAAAACATCTCATCGGTCAACACCGAGAGACAAGTCGCACCATTCGCATCAAAGTCAGCAGCGTGCTGCGCAGGCTGAAAGTCTTCACGAATCAAGCCCTTCGATGGTGAGGCCTTCTTTATCTCCGCGATCACGGCAACCTGCTGGGACTGCACGCGCTCACGCATTGCCTCGGAGAAAGACCGCGCCTGATCAACCGAGGGAAATCGTGCCTCTAATTCGGCATAAGACACAGCCGCTTTTGCCGATGCTACTTCTAGCTGCTTATTCGCGATGATCTGTTCAAGAATTGTAGCTTTAGACAAAATGTGTACCCGCTCTACTGTGAAAGTCTTCTAAGATGTTTTTCTATTATTGTCTTCAACCATGCTCTTCTAAGAAAGAGCCGATCTATTTCTTCAGCGATTGCGTGAACTTGGCCAGTTGCTCTAACTTGGCTAAAGCCTCACCCGAGCGCAGAATACTCTGCGCCCTGACAACGCCAGCGGCTAGATCATCTGTCAAATTCGCCGCATAGATGGCAGCACCTGCATTAAGGGCCACGATATCAGCAGCAGCCTGATTTCGACTGCCAAGTGCATCCTTCAACATAGCCAGACTTTCTTCAGCGCTATCGATCTGCAGCATGGAATAATCTGCGTAACGCTCAATTCCGAAGTCGTTAGGCTCGACGGTATACAGTGAGATCTCGCCATCACGCAGCTCGCCTACTGTCGTTTTTCCTGCAATGCTAATCTCATCTAACCCATCTTCTGCCGCCACTATCAATACGTGGCTGCTGCCTAGCTCCTTCAACACTTCTAACAGCGAAGGTATCCAAACGGCATCAAATACGCCGACAATTTGATTCAGCGCGCCTGCCGGATTTGTCAGAGGACCCAATAGGTTGAATACAGTTCTAACTCCGATTTCCTTTCTCGCCGTAATTACATGCTTCATGGCGCTGTGATGAGCAGGTGCAAACATGAACCCGATTCCCACCTGTTCAATGGTCGCGGCAACATCCTCGGCACTCAATGTTAGATTGATGCCAGCCGCCTCCAACACATCGGCGCTGCCACTCTTGCTCGTCGCACCGCGATTGCCATGTTTTGCCACCTTTGCTCCCGCGCAAGCAGCAACTATGGCCGAGGCCGTAGACACGTTGAACTTATTAGAGCCACTGCCACCGGTTCCGCAGGTGTCAACCATGTGTGGGTGATCCGATAGCTGCACCTTCGTGGCCAATTCGCGCATCACCGTTGCACCACCTAATATCTCAGACGACTTCACTCCCTTCATCTGCAAACCGACAAGGAAGGCAGCATTCTGTGCGTCGGTAGATTTGCCCGACATGAGCTCGCGCATAACGGTTATCATCTGATCCCTGTCTAGATCTACATTTGACGTGACTGCTTTTATGGCTGCTCTTATATCCATTAGTTATTACCGTTGAACTTGAAAGTTGAAGTCATAATTTTTTGTGAAAAATGGCGACTTAGTTCTGGTCTAAAAAGTTCTTCAACAAAGCATGGCCGTACTCGCTAAGAATAGACTCGGGGTGAAATTGCACCCCCTCTACTGCGAGCTCTTTATGTCTCACACCCATTATCTCCTCACGCTCGCCATTCTCATTCTCGGTCCATGCCGTCACTTCCAAGCAATCCGGAAGCTGCTGCGCATCGACCACCAATGAGTGATAACGCGTCGCAGTGAAGGGCTCCACCAAATCCTTAAATACGCCCTTCCCGCTATGATGAATTGGGGAGAGTTTGCCATGCATCACTTTCTTAGCGCGCACGATCTCGCCACCGTAAACCTGACCGATGCTCTGATGACCGAGGCAGATACCTAGGAGCGGGATCTTGCCGGCGAAATGACTAATAACCTGCATGGAAATACCGGCCTGGGTAGGCGTGCAAGGTCCAGGAGAAATGACAAGTTGCGCAGGATTCAAAGACTCTATCGCTTCGATCGAGATGGCATCGTTGCGATACACTTGCACATCGGCACCTAGCTCGCCAAGATACTGCACCACGTTATAGGTGAAGGAATCGTAGTTATCGATCATTAACAGCACTGAGAAAACCCTCATTACGCCCAAAAATTGAGAGCGCCATTCTAGCAGTCCAAGTGAATTCTGTCTTGAGTCGCCAAAATGATCCCAAGAGCAGAATTCAACGTATCACAAGCACTGCAACCTAATATCTAGTACTCGAGAAACTATGCCCGCAAATACCGTCATCATGTGGTTCCGCCAGGACCTGCGCCTTAGCGATAACCCCGCTCTTCTTAAGGCCATTCAACAAGGCCGAGTACTTCCCCTCTTCATTCTGGACGAGGGCAATGATTGGCCCCTCGGTGGAGCGTCTCGCTGGTGGCTGCACCACTCACTCAGCGCCTTGAATGTATCTCTACAGGGAAACCTGTGGATTCTGCAGGGCGACGCCGCCAAGTTACTGCCTCAATTTACTAATCAACATGGCGCAAGTCATGTCTTCTGGAACCGCTGCTATGAGCCTTCGATAATACGCCGAGACAGCCTTATCAAGGAGCAACTCACGGCACACGGAGTAACGGCCTCCAGTCAAAACGGCAGCTTAATCTGGGAACCCTGGGAGAATCTCAAGAAAGATGGCACTCCCTACAAAGTTTTCACACCTTTCTATAAGTACGCGATTACTAACAACCCCCCTGCTGCGCCTAACCAATCAGCCAATACCAATTTTGATACCGTGAGATGTCTGCAGGATAAAAATCGACTAGATAGCCTGAACCTTCTTCCCGAGATTAATTGGCACGAACAGTTCGCATCACACTGGCAGCCTGGAGAGAAGGGCGCGAGACAGCGATTGCAGGATTTCACAGAGATCGGTTTAACTGACTACCGCGATGGCCGAGACTATCCGGCCAAGCGCAGCGTCTCAATGTTGTCGCCGCACCTTCACTTCGGAGAAGTTTCTCCCAGAGAGGCCGCGAACGTGGTTAAGCAAGCCGGAGACATAGATTCGAACGAAGAGCAGGCGGCGCACTTTGTTCGCGAGCTGGCATGGAGGGAGTTTTCTTATTACTCGCTCTATCACTTCCCTCATATTTGCCAACAGAACATGAAAACTCAGTTCGATCGCTTCCCCTGGATCAATGATCATAAGAATCTGCGCCTGTGGCAGCAAGGTCAGACGGGATTCCCACTAGTTGACGCAGGCATGAGAGAGCTATGGCAGACAGGCACTATGCACAACCGAGTGCGCATGGTCGTGGGCTCATTTCTGGTGAAGAACCTAATGATTCACTGGTTAGAAGGCGCGCGCTGGTTCTGGGATTGTCTGCTAGATGCCGATCTTGCCAACAATAGCTGCAGCTGGCAGTGGGTTGCTGGAAGCGGTGCCGATGCCGCTCCTTACTTCCGCATATTCAATCCGGTGACGCAATCGACTAAGTTCGATTCCGAAGGGAGTTATATTCGAAAGTATGTGCCTGAATTGAACGGACTGAGCAACAAGGCGATTCATGATCCCAGCTCCGCTGCTGCTTCAGAATTAGAAAAGGCCGGTGTGATTTTAGGAGAACATTACCCGAGGGCGATCGTAGACTTGAAACAGAGCAGAGCGAGAGCACTGGATGCCTATAAGGCTCTAAGGGATCAGGCATAGATTTACTACTAGCGCTACTCGACAGATAACTCATTGTTCGCCATCTGTACGGCGCGCACGATGGCTCTGGCCTTATTCTGGGTTTCTTCCCATTCCATCTCAGACTGTGAATCGGCAACGATTCCAGCACCAGCCTGCACATATAGCTTCTCGTTCTTGATTACCGCGGTGCGTATAGCGATAGCCATGTCCATATTGTCATTCCAACCCAGATAGCCCATCGCTCCCCCATAGATACCGCGTTTCTCAGGCTCCAGCTCATCAATGATTTCCATGGCCCGCACCTTCGGTGCGCCACTCAGGGTTCCGACCGGCAGCGTCGCCTGCAACACGTCTAGTGCAGATTTATCATCACGTATCTCACTCTCTACTATCGATGCAATATGCATGACATGCGAATAGCGCTCCACAAACATCTGCTTTGGCACCGTGACAGAACCTGTCTTGGAGACTCTACCCGAATCGTTGCGGCTGAGGTCTATCAGCATTAAATGCTCCGCAATTTCCTTAGCATCGGCGAGCAAATCCTCCTCCAAAGCCGCATCTTCCGCTTCGTTTTTGCCGCGCTTGCGAGTGCCAGCCAATGGACGCACGGTGATCTTACCGTCCTCTACACGCGCCAAAATCTCCGGCGATGCACTGACCACGTGATGATCGCCGAGGTCGAAGTAGACCATGTATGGAGAAGGGTTTAGAAATCGTAATGCACGATAGAGATTTAGCGGCTCCCCTGAAAAAGGCACAGACATACGCTGCGCGAGCACGACCTGCATGACATCGCCAGCAACTATATACTCCTTAATCTTCTCAACGGCCTGCTGATAATCGGCCTGCGAAAAATGATGAGTGAAGTCTGTGTCTAGAACCGACTTCGGCCTCTGAAGGGCTGGCAGCGGAACCGGCTTATGCAGCTGCTCCTGCAAGACATCCAAGCGCTGCTGAGCCTGTGCGTAGGCTTCTTCCTGATCTGGATCGACATTTATCACAAAACAGATTGTTCCACTGAGGTTATCGAAGACCACGACTTCCTCGGATAGCATTAGCAAGATGTCGGGCGTGCCGATCTCATCAAGCGCCGTCGAAGGACCAATGCTCGTTTCAACAAACCTCACCGTATCGTAGGAAAAATAGCCGACAAGACCACCATTGAAGCGCTGACCATCGGTAAGCTCAGCAACGTTAAAACGATTCTTAAAATCAGTAATGAATTCGAAGGGATCTTTTGTAATAACCTCTTCAACAATCTTTCCGTTTTCTTCGACGGTTACAGTTTCGCCCACAACACGCAGCACAGTGGAGCATGGCAATCCGATAATGGAATAACGACCCCATTTCTCGCCGCCCTGAACAGACTCGAAGAAATAGCTATTCTCGCCAGTACTTGCTCCATTCCCTGTGCCCTTACCTAGTTTCAGATAGATACTAAGAGGCGTTTCGGTGTCGGCTAGAATTTCGCGCACTATGGGAATGCGGTTATAGCCAGATTCAGCGAGTTTCTGAAATTGTTCTTCAGTCATTGGATAGCTCAGGGCTCTGTATTCTAAACATCGGGAAAGTTAAATAGGATCGAGTTTTAGTGATGCTTGTCGGGCTCCTGTCCCAACTGCGATCGCATCTCGGCGATAGTCTTGGCGTAGTCATCGCTGTTAAAGATGGCTGAGCCGGCCACGAACATATCCGCACCAGCGTCCGCGATCTCGCGAATATTCGAAACGCCAACACCACCATCCACTTCTAAACGAATAGAGTAGTCGCTGGCGTCGATGAGCTGACGTACTTGTTGCAGCTTCTTGAGCGTCGAAGGGATGAACTTCTGTCCACCGAACCCTGGGTTAACCGACATTAAGAGGATGACATCGACCTTGTCCATCAAATATTCGAGGCAGTCGATTGGCGTGCCAGGGTTGAAGACCAGTCCAGACTTGCAGCCCAGCTCTCGGATAAGCTGCAAAGAGCGATCTACATGCCCAGTGGCCTCCGGATGAAAACTGATATAAGAAGCGCCAGCCTTCGCAAAGTCATTGATGAGTTGGTCGACGGGGCTAACCATCAGGTGCACGTCGATAGGCGCGGTTATTTTGTGGTTTCGCAGCGCCTCACAGATCATTGGCCCGATAGTAAGGTTAGGCACATAGTGATTGTCCATGACATCGAAATGAACGACATCCGCGCCCGCGCCCAAAACTGCGTTGACTTCTTCACCGAGTCTAGCGAAATCGGCGGACAAGATGGAGGGAGCGATCAAATAATCTTTCATTTCCTAGGCCTGTATTGCGAAGTGTTAGAAAGCAGCATTTTACAGACAATGTCAGGGCTTGTCCTGATGGGATACCGATATGATTGAGAGCGCCTCAAAAGGCACTAGGTGGCCCTAGATGCGGAGCTTGCGGAACCCACAAAGCACTTCGTAGGCGCTGCGAATCGCCATCGTATTCTCCTGCGCCTGCTTTAGCGCGGCCTCGGAGGCGTTCGTACTGGCAAGCTTGTCAGGGTGGTAGCGCGACATCATGCGCAAGTAAGCACGGCGGATCTCTCCGTCTTCAACACCCGGCTCCAATTGCAGCACTCGGTAGGCATTCTGCAGAAACGACCTTGCCTGGGGCTTTATGAATTCGCCACGAGGGTTCGCATCGAAGCGTTGGTAGTGCTCGGATTGGGTGGACGAGGCGATGGCTAGAAATTCTGACTTGGAATAGCCAAATTGCTCAGCCACATCCCTTAACAACATCTTATCTTTCAGGCGGAGGTTGCCCTTCAGATAGGCAGCCTCGCATTGAATCTGCAGGAATAATTTTGCCAAGGCGCTGCGCCGCCCCATAACTTTCACCGCCAAGGCTACTGACTCCGACAGATCTGCATCTGGATACTTGCCCTGATCATAGGCAACGATTGCCTCGCGTCGTTTCTCACCAATCAAAGCCATGCGCTGCATAATTTGGCCTGCGTAGTCGATCTCTTCCTGAGTCACCCTGCCATCCATCTTCGCAAGTCGACCTAGCACCATAAACATGGCACGCGATAACCGTTGTTCAGCACGGCCTCCTGTGGGCAGTGCAGCAGCGGCACTAAAACCACTAAGCCTCTTAAAAAGGGCTTTCCTATAGGCTTTGCTTATAAGCGCCGTCAACATATCCTACTCACTCGCCTCAGGATTGGCTCTAATGCTTGTATCATACAGAGCGTTAATTTCTTTCAGTCGTTCTGGCGTACCGATGTCCATCCATAGGCCTTCGTACACCGCGCCACTTACTTGATCTACCAGCATAGCTTCCTGCAGAAGAGGTACCGTTGATCTCGGCTGAATGGGATAGTCACGGAATAGATTCTTGTGCATCACACTGATGCCACTAAAAGTAAGCCGCTGATCACGAGCGGAATGATCTTCGTGAACTCGACCATTGTCATCAATATAGAAATCACCGTGTGGATTGTGATCCGCATTCTCGACCAGCACGAGGTGAGCCAACCTATCGATTCCGTCGACTGGCTCTAAGCTGGCAAAATTAAAGTCTGTCCAGATGTCCGCATTCACTACCACAAAGCAATCGTCTTTCAGCTTAGGTAGTGCCTTGATGATGCCGCCCGCCGTCTCTAACCTAATTGGTTCTTTAGAGTAGCTGATCGTAGTGCCGTACTTCGATCCATTCCCAAGCAACTCCTCGATCATGCCTCCCAAATAAAAATGATTGATCACGATGCCTGTTACACCCCCAGCAACAAGCCTCTCAATCTGATGTTCGATAAGAGTCTTGTCTCCTACTTTCAGCAGAGGTTTGGGTAGGTCGGCGGTGAGAGGCTGCATTCGCTTGCCAAGCCCGGCAGCCAAAATCATTGCACGCATTAGAATTCCAGATTGAGTTTCGCTTTCGCTACAATAAGCACTTTTGCCTCAAACCAGTCTAGGAAGGGAGCCATTTCCTCGTACCTTTCGGCTACTTCCAGAAAATACTGGATAACCAGAAGGATATCGGCCAAGTACTGCGGTTTGTTATCTCTTATGCACAGCCGAGAGAAGATTCCCATGACCTTAAAATTTCGCTGCAGGCCCATGAGATCGAAGTCGCGGAGGAATTGAGACGCTGAAACGCCTTCTACTAATCCAGCTGCACTAGCCAATCCCAAGTAATGTAGCGCCAGTGATTCGACCAAATCCGGGCTCCAGCGGATATAACAATCCCGAAGTAGCGAGACCAGATCGTAGCTATAAGCTCCTGCCATCGCATCTTGAAAATCTATGATGCCCGGCCCAGAGCCTTCTGGAAATTTCGCATCATCGAGAATCAGCAGATTCCGCGAATGGTAGTCGCGGTGCACCGCTACCTGAGCCTGTCCTAGAGCGGCCTCTTCTAGGAAAGCAAAAGTGTTGGAAATTAAGTCACGCTCGGTTGCGCTCAAGTCGAGGCCAAGATAATTCTCACAAAACCAGCCTTCGAAAAGCTGCATCTCTGCGCGCAGCTTTTTGCGACTATAGGGGGCAAGTCTCTTTTTATCTACACTCGACTGTATCTTGATTAGCGCGCAAATCGCGTCTTTGTACAGACTCTCAACCTGATACTCGGAGATGGCATCCAAGCCGCCGTCTTGCAGTGTTAACAATCGCGGCAAGTATAAGCGGTCGCCGAAATCCTCAATTAATAGAAATCCATCGGGATAATTTTTCGCGAACACCTTAGGTGATTTGACCCCCGCTTCTCGTAAGTAGTCTGCGATCTCTACAAACAATTCACTGTTCTCATTATCCGGCGGGGCGTCTACCGCAATGAAGCTTTGCTCAAGTAGCTGGGCGCGGTAGTAACGGCGAAAGCTCGCGTCTCCACTCACGGTAGTGAGCTCAACATCGACCGAGCCCAATCCCAAAAGCTGACTCAATTGTCCATTTACCCAATCGTTTAACTGCGCCTTACGACTATCACTCATTATGACTCATTTTCTCTTTTTTTCTCGCGTTGCGGGCAAGCTTGGGCACCGTAAATCTAAGGCCCCGCTTTGCATTCAATCCGCGATGAATTATTATGCCCTGCTTAATCTATGGTCAAAGTATCTCTTATCACCTAGTTAGTCGGTTTCAATCCAAATTTGTTTAAGGGCTGACGCCTGTCATAGTGATTTACGCAATAGAATCGGGAACTGCGAATTAAGTATGCCGTTCAAAAAACGCCATCTCTGCGCTGAAATAGCCCTAATCTTGTCTTCGGGATTACTGCTTACTGCAATAACTAGCACTGCACAGGCACAGCTTCCGCAAGTCAGCTGCCGCGCAAACGATGCTGGCGATGGCTGGACCTGTGAGCAGAACTCAACTTCTGGCACCAGCAATACAATTCGCACGGCCACTAGTCCCCTAGACAATACAGGCAGCAGAACTAGCAGCAACAATTCAGCAAGTCAGGATCGCCCTGACACCCCTTTAGAAGCTCTACAAGCTCCCAATGGACCAACACAAGCTTCCCAACAAGCAGACGAACCCCTAGCAGGTAGCCAGGCACCAGACGATGACGAGCCGACTGCGCTCACAGCCATCAATACCACCCAACGCTATGACCTAGATTGGGTTCCACTAGAATCTTTAAGCGCAGAGCAACTCACCTTACTAGATGGAAACTGCTGCGGCGCGTTTGTAGACCCTACCGGGCTCAAGAAGGACAACGAGAACCGACCCGCCGATTCCGATACCCGTTTCGATACTGAGCAGGGCATAAGGGGAATCTCACAAAACCTTATTAGTATCGACGGCGATATCATCGTGCAACAAGGCTATCGCACTATCGAGAATGATGAATCTACTACTATCGATAGCGAAGAGAACACCGTGCTAATGCAGGGCGACGTTATCTTCCGCGAGCCAGGCGTCATGCTGCGAGGCAGTTCAGCCTTTATTGACAATGATGCCGGCGACAATCGAGTCGAAGATGCGCAGTATGTGTTGCATGACTTAGGTGCCCACGGTAGCGCCGAGAGCATCACCTACAGCAGCAACACAGGCAGCGTAACCATCGAGAATGGCGAATTTAGCCGCTGCGAACCCGAATCGAGGTTCTGGTTATTCCGCGCAGAAAGCATCGTGCTCAACCAAGCTGAGGGCCGCGGCTATGCAACCGCGGCAAGCCTACGTATAAAAGATGTGCCGATTTTCTACTATCCAGGCACCCTACCTTTCCCACTCGGCGACGGGCGCATGTCTGGTTTCTTGGCACCCAGCACCGGATCGACGCGCAGCGGTGGGTTCGATTTCGAACTGCCCTACTACCTCAACCTTGCGCCGCAATACGACGCCACTCTCTCACCTAGACTCATATCAGACCGCGGCGTGCTGACAGGACTAGAACTTCGCTATCTTGCCGAAACTTCGCTAAACACCTTGAACATGTCCTACCTAGGCAATGACAAACTGTTCGATGAAGCAACTGCGAACGTGCTCGGCTCTGATTCGCCGCCAACAGATAACCGCTGGTTTATCGGCTACGAGCATTACGGTGCCTATGGCCGCAACTGGTCCAGCTTTGTTGACTACAATGCCGTGAGCGATGAAGATTATTTCTACGATCTGGGCAGCAATGGCCTGAATACGACCAGCCGCACACACCTAAATAGGCAGGCGCGACTAAACTTCAATACCGAATATTTGCGCGCAGGGCTCAATGTGCAGCGCATCCAGATAATCGACCCATTTATTTCTTCGATAAACCTGAACCGACCCTATGATCGTCTGCCGCAATTTTATTTTGATACCGACGCCTATTTAGGCGCAGGTTTTCGAATAGAACTAGGTGGCCAGGTTACTTCTTTCGACAGGACACTGAATGAGTCACTCTTATCGACGGCCCAACTAGACAATGGCGCGCTAGTCAATGGCGAACGTTTGAATCTAGAGCCTGCAATCAGTTGGTCGATCGAGCAGCCGGGCTGGTTCATGCGCGCCAATGCAAAGTTCAAGCACGCGTCTTACAAACTGCAGAATCAAGCCACAACATCGATGGATGATCCAGACATTGGCATCAGCGTCTACAATTTCGATAGTGGGCTCATCTTCGAGCGCCCCATGTCAGGCGGCTTCACCCAGACACTAGAACCTAGGGCGTACTATCTATTTAGCGAGTTTGAAGACCAAAGCATGCTCCCGCTATTCGATACCTCGGAACTCAACTTCAGCTTCAGCCAACTTTTTCGCGAAGACCGATTCAGCGGCGGTGACCGCATCGGCGATGCAGATCAGGCGAGCATAGCTATCACGAGTCGCATACTCGATCCGAAAGGCAAAGAGCGCGCCCGAATGAGCCTAGGCCAGATTCGCTACTTCAATGATAGACAGGTGGATCTGAGCAATCCAATTCAATCCTTGATACCGCGCTATTCTCCGCTGAATCAGAAATCCTCGCTGGCTGGCGAATTTGCTCTATCTTTCGGAGAAAGCTGGCGCCTGAATACTGACGCACAATACAACGAAGAAACCGAAGAACTGGATGAAGGCAGCTTTCAACTTCGCTACCATAGGGACAGCGATCATCTATTCAATCTCGCCTATCGCTACCGAAATCTGGTGGATTCACCTCACTTTATACTGCCGTCGGGAATCGACCCTCGTATCAAGCAGACCGATCTCTCAGCCGCCTGGCCGATAAATCAAACTTGGAAGCTACTGGCCAGATGGAACTATGACCACAGTAATTCTCGGAACTTAGAGACCTTTGCTGGAGTCGAATACAGTAATTGTTGTGCGACAATACGGGTTATTGCACGGGAATGGGTTGACGAGGACGAATTGTTTGTCCCTAATATCGAACCGAACCAAGGAATTTTTGTCCAATTCACCCTGAATGGACTAGGAAACATCACGGGCGGCGGTATTAGCAGCCTATTAAGTGACGGCATACGTGGGTTTAGAGAGAATGATGATGAGTAGATCGAGCACTAAAGAAACAGCACCAATGCAGCAAGGCCCTCTTACCCTCGGCCGCTTTCTGTCGGTAATCGGCTTGGCACTGGCATTAACCACTGGCGCAGGGTCGGCCTCGGCACAACGCGTGTTACTCGACAGAATCGTCGCCCTAGTCGACCAAGGTGTGGTCCTGCAGAGCGAGTTTAATGCACGTGCTATTGAAATTCGAGGGAATGCGGCTCGCGCCAATCGCCCTCTTCCAGAAGGCGAGCAGTTCAGGACTGAAATACTGGATGCGCTGATAATTGAAAATTTACAGATGCAGTTGGCGGAGAAAGTGAGTATCCGTTTTAACGATGACGAAATTAACCGAATTCTTGGCAGTATGGCCGACAATAACAGTATGACTTTCGATGAATATTTGGAGCTATTGAACGAAGCCGGTGTCTACCTACAAACGCGAGAGCAGGTTCGCAAACAGATGACCCTGCAGGAATTGCAGCGCGGCATGGTGAATCGTCGAATTCAAATTACTGAACAGGAAATTGATAATTTTCTGAATTCGGAGACTGGCCGTGAAGTCTTGGCTCCGGATTATCTCGTTGAACATATGCTTATTCCCACCGGCAGCGAAGATCCAGCAAAGCAAAGTAAATTACGCTATGCCGCCGACTTAATCGCACGCATCAAGGAAGGCGAGGGCTTCGCTGCGGTTAGAGCGGCGGCGGCTCAGGCCCGCTTGTTTGAAGTTGAAGCAACGCAGTTTGGATGGCTTAAAGCTGAAGCTCTCCCAAACCTGTTTAGAGAGATTATTGAGGGTATGGAAGTCGGCGATGTAGAAGGGCCTATAGAAGCTGGAAATGGCTATCATCTAATTCAACTAACGAACAAGGCCGGCGGCACTGAGCAGATGGTGAAGCAGACAAATTTCCGCCACATCATGCTGTCACCGAATGAGATTCGCGACGAGCAACAGACAGAAGATGCTATTCGCGAATTTCGACAGAAGATTATAGACGGCGAAGACTTTGCGACACTGGCGCGACAGAATTCTGACGATGCCAGTTCCGTCGTTGCAGGCGGCGACATGGACTGGATCAATGAGGGACAACTGCCACCGGATTTCGCCTTTGTAATAGATTCTCTCGAAGTCGAAGATCTGAGTGAGCCCTTTCGCACGGAAAATGGCTGGCATATTGCGGAAGTTATAGAACGTCGCGTAACCGACCTTAGCTCAATCTACTCACGCAACCAGGCCGAAGGCTCTTTGCGTAATCGCAAGTTTGATTTGGAATTGGAGAATTGGCTAATTGAGATTCGCGAAGATGCCTTCGTAGAATTTATCGACTAACATTAGCTTCGACTTCATTCAACAGATCTTACTTAGAAGACCTCACTATCTAAGACCACCCCGATAGCTTCGCAGGAAGGCCGTTGTGACAAACCGAATAGCTATCACTCCAGGAGAGCCAGCTGGCATAGGTCCCGACCTATGCATAGCCGTAGCGCAAAATCCTCCAAGCGATGTCGAATTGGTAATCGTCGCCGACCCTAAGCTACTTGCGAATCGAGCTGCGCAGTTAGGGCATCCACTTAGACTCAAAATCTTCGAGGCAGCTACTGAGCCCGAAGAAACAAAAGCGGGAGAACTAACGGTGCTTCCCGTTCAATTACGATCGAAAGTAGCGCCAGGAGTGCTGGATAAGGTTAATGCCGAATACGTACTGGAAACACTGCAAGTAGCCGCGAAGACAGTTAGTGATGGCAATTGCGATGCAATGGTCACCGGCCCGGTTCACAAGGGCATTATCAATGACGCAGGAATTCCATTCTCAGGACATACCGAGTACCTCGCCGATTTTTGCAAACAAGAACTGACCGTTATGATGCTGGCGACCGAAGGCCTTCGCGTAGCTTTGGCGACGACGCATCTACCGCTGAGCGCAGTGCCCGCCGCGATCACAAAAGAGTTACTGAGCGCTATCATCAAAATTTTGAACACCGATCTACAATCAAAATTTGGAATTATTACACCCAAGATTCTAGTGTGCGGACTCAACCCTCATGCGGGCGAAGGCGGACACCTAGGTAGCGAGGAGATCGAGACTATTGAACCTGTTCTAGAGGAGATGCGAGGTCAGGGAATAGACCTGATTGGCCCGCTGCCTGCCGACACTCTTTTTACGGCAAAATACCTCGCCAATGCCGATGCCGTTCTTGCGATGTACCACGACCAGGGACTGCCCGTACTGAAATTCAAGGGCTTCGGAGCGGCGAGTAATATCACCCTAGGACTGCCTATCATAAGAACATCTGTCGATCATGGAACCGCACTGGATCTAGCTGCAACTGGCAAGGCTGAAGCAGGAAGCCTCATTAATGCGATCACTACAGCGCTGGAAATGAGCAAACACTGGAGACAGCCCTAGTGGCGCAACCTAAAGCGGTAACTCTGAGTACTGGCATGGCACACCAGGCCCGCAAGCGCTTTGGTCAGAATTTCCTTCACGACCAGCAAGTCATCGATCGTATTATTAGCCAGATCGCACCCACAAGTGACGACCATCTTCTAGAGATAGGCCCTGGACAAGGCGCCCTTACTAAGCAACTCGCAGGATCCGGCGCAAGATTGGACTGTGTCGAATTAGATCGTGACCTAGCCGAGCACCTTATACATCAGTACCGCGACTACGACAATGTGCACATCCACCAGCACGATATTCTCAAGTTCGACCTGAACGATCTCGAGCTTAGTAATAAACGGATTCGTATCATCGGCAATCTTCCCTACAATATTTCGACACCTGTTCTTTTCCACTTACTAAAGTACTACGAGAAAATTCAAGACATGAGTTTTATGTTGCAACTAGAGGTGGTGGAACGCATGTCAGCCAACGTAGGCGATAAGAACTACGGTCGACTTAGTTTAATGCTGCAGTATTATTGTCAGGCAGAGAAGTTGTTCGACGTGTCTCCTCAGGCTTTCACTCCTCAACCGAAAGTAAATTCGGCGATAGTACGGTTAACGCCTCACAAGGAACTACCAATTACCGCAAAAGATCCGGGCTGCCTTAAAGTAGTCGTGCGCACCGCATTCAATCAACGGCGCAAGACTTTAAAAAACAGCCTGAAAACGCTTATATCTGATAGCGAGCTTGACGATCTCGAGATAGACATGAGACTAAGACCTGAAAAACTGAGTCTTACTGACTACGTAAAGATAAGCGATGCAATAAGTGAGTCAATATGAATAATCAACCCGATATCCAAATCGAAGTTAGAACACACTATTTACTAGAACAATCCGATCCCAAGGAAGACCGTTATGCTTTCGCCTACACGGTGAAAATCTGTAATCGCAGCGACGAGATGGTTAAGCTGTTGAATCGTTACTGGCACATTACAGACGACAACGAGAAGGTTGAGGAAGTCCGTGGTGCCGGTGTAATTGGTCAGCAACCAGAAATTCTACCGGGTCAGTCGTTTCACTATACCAGCGGCGCTATCATCGAAACCCAATTCGGCAGTATGCAAGGCGATTATGAGATGCAGAATGCCAGCGGTGAAAAATTTACGGCGCAGATACCGCCCTTCCTCTTAGCTCTCCCACTCGCCGTACACTAGGGCACGCAGCCAGAATTGTCTAAAACAAGTTGCCATGCAGTGGTGCTATACTCCTAGGCATGCATTTATTACCCACATTAGCTTCCTATCTCGCATGAGTACCTACGTGGTCGGCGATCTCCAGGGCTGTTACAAGCCACTGAAGAAACTTCTAAAAAAAGTTAAGTTCTCGGAATCCAAAGACAAGCTCTGGTGCGTTGGCGATCTTGTTAATCGCGGGCCTGATTCGCTGGAAACATTGCGTTTCTTGCACGATATGGCCGACTCAATAGAACTCGTATTGGGAAACCACGACCTACATCTCATAGCAATACATGCAGGTTGTGCACCGGCCAAAAGCAAAGACACCCTAGACTATCTGCTGAACGCTATGGACTGCCAGCACCTCTGCGATTGGCTGCGAACGCAGCCGCTTGCCCACTATGAAAGCCTAGACACTAAGGCCGGCGTTACAGACTTCCTGATGGTACATGCGGGTGTGGCACCACACTGGACCTTGCAGAAGACATTAGATCTTTCGGCGGAGGTTCAGTACGCACTGCTCGATACCGAGTACAAGGCATTCCTGCGTCATATGTATGGCAACACCCCTGATCGCTGGCACAATCAATTGGAAGGCCTGGACCGCTTACGCGTGATTACCAATTACCTTACGCGAGTTCGCTTCTGTGACGAGATTGGAACTATGCAACTCACTGTGAAAGAAGGCCTAGGCGCAGCTCCACAGGGGTTTAAACCCTGGTTCGAATACGAGACGATGACGCCGGAAACGACCATTCTTTTTGGACATTGGGCGGCACTCGAAGGCTATACTGGCAAGAAACATGTTCATGCTCTGGATACTGGGTATGTCTGGGGTCGCGAACTGACATTAATGCGACTCGAAGATCAGCAGCTATACTCCATCTCCAGTTAGACCAAAGTTAAATACAAGCTAGATCCAAAACAGAAATTCAAGATAACTATGGAAATATATCTAGTCGGCGGCGCAGTCCGCGACAACCTCTTAGACCTTCCCGTTCGGGACAAGGACTGGGTCGTCGTCGGTAGCAATGCTAGGTTGATGAAAGAACAAGGCTATTTGCAAGTCGGCAAAGGCTTTCCCGTGTTTCTTCATCCCCAAACCAAGCAGGAATATGCGCTAGCTCGAACGGAAAGGAAAGTTGGCGTGGGATATCTAGGCTTCGAATTCGATGCGTCTGAATTTGTCACGCTAGAGCAAGACCTACTGCGCAGAGATCTCACCATCAATGCCATCGCCGAATCTAGCGATGGTCAAATTATCGACCCCTACGACGGTCGTCAGGACATTAAAGACAAAGTACTACGCCATGTCTCCCCTGCATTCGCCGAAGACCCGTTGCGGGTACTGAGAGTCGCCAAATTCGCAGCGCGTTTCGCGAAGCTCGGCTTTAGCGTCGCTCCGGAAACTCAAAAGCTAATGAACGAAATCGTTCGCAGCGGCGAGATCGACGCCCTCGTTCGCGAGAGAGTCTGGCAGGAAATTGAACAAGCCATGGGCGGCCCGGCACCGGATGTGTTCATTCGAGTTCTGCGGGACTGTGGTGCACTCAAGTTGATCCTACCAGAAGTAGATCGACTCTTCGGCGTACCGCAGCCAGTCAAGTATCACCCAGAAGTGGACACAGGCTTGCACATCCTTCTTTGCTTGCAGCAGGCGGCTAAGCTTACCGACGACCCTGTGGTTCGCTATGCAGTCCTAGTGCACGACGTAGGTAAAGGAGTCACAGACAAGGATAATTGGCCCAGCCACTACGCGCATGAAACTCTCGGCCTGCCACTGCAAGCGGATATCAGTATGCGTCTACATGTACCGAATGAATTTTCGAAACTCGCCGCCCTCGTTTGCGAGCATCACACCAAATTACATCGCATTAAAGAACTGCGCCCAGCTGCGCTTCTGAAGCTGATAGAGGCGCTCGATGGTTTCCGTCGTCCTGAGCGCGTACAGAAATTCCTGCTCGCCTGCGAGGCGGATGCCAAAGGCAGAACAGGACTCGAAGATCGCGACTATTCACAAAATAAGTATCTAACAACGATACTGAATGAGCTATCACAGCTGGACTTGGGAGCGCTGCTCAAAGAGGCCAAACCAGAAAACACGCAAGAGTTTGTGCAGCAAAGCCGGCTCAGCTTATTGAGTGACATCCTGACCCGGCTCAATATCTCTGAAGCAGCGAATCAGAACTGACAGCAAATTGCTATGACGATACCTACAAATCAGAGCCATGACACTAGAGTCTGCTTTCTCACCGGAGCAAGTAAGCGACTAGGGGAGTGTACCGCCAAGAAGTTTCATGCCGAAGGCTTCAATGTCATCATCCACTACAATAGATCAAAAAGTGAGGCGGATGCCTTAGTCGCCCAGCTTAATACCAGTCGGACAGGTTCGGCATTCTGCCTGCAGGCCGACCTAACCGATCATAAACAGGCGCAGTCCCTTGCTCGACTGGCATTGGATTGCTATCAGCGCGTGGATGTTCTGGTAAACAATGCCTCCGCATTCTATCCAACCCCCTTAGCCGAGTGTGACCACAAAATCTGGGATGATTTGTTCGACAGCAACCTAAGAGCGGGCTTCTTCTTAGCCCAACGACTCGCTCCGGAACTTGAGCAACGAGCAGGCTCGGTGGTAAACATGACAGACACGCACGCGGACAATCCTCTCAAAGGCTTTCCCATCTACAGTATGGCGAAGGCCGGGGTGAAGGCGATGACTAAGTCGTTAGCTAAGGAACTCGCCCCGCGAGTGAGAGTGAATGGTGTTTCTCCAGGCGCCATACTCTGGCCTCCTTCTTTGGAAGACGAATCTGATCCCGCGGTCTTGGAAGCGCGAGAAAAAATGCTAGAGAAGATTCCCCTACGTGCCCTAGGCGAGCCTCAAAATATCGCGGACACTGTTTTCTTTTTGGCAAATGATGCTTGTTATGTCACTGGGCAGACTGTCCGAGTTGACGGCGGCCGCTATCTCGTCTAATTAGTTAGCGGCTCTTGGTACTGCGCTTTTCACAATCTACCATCTGGAAATACGCTTATATACAGAGTCTGTGGTGATATTTAATCGGAAAATTGCTACAAGATTAAATTGCTGATGAGCTTTCTCGAGATTGAGTACGAATGGCTGCACGTCGACATTATCAAAGGAGAAACACACAGCGATGAATTCAAAAAGATGAATCCCAACACCCGGATACTCGTCCTTGTGCTAAACGATGGCCGCACACTCACAGAGTCTAATGCGATCCCTAATTTCCTCGCTGATGGAAGCGAACTAATTCCTGCCGACATCAGCCTCTATGCCTATACCCATGTGGCACATGAAGGCAGCTTTGACCTAGGCAGTCATGCCTCAATAAGGAAGTGGGTAGAGAGAATTGAGCAGCACTCGAATTAATTTGCCATGAATAGCTAATGGGGTCGCAATGACTGCCAATTGAAACCTGAGCTAACCGGCAGGCCAATCAGCTTCAATAGCCCAGAGCTGCTGCTTAGATTTGTCATAGTCTTGCCAGAGATTTAGATATGACATGCCCGTTCCAGGATGCACCAGGTCGGGCAATAGCTCCGAGAGGGGCAGCAACACATAGGCGTTTTCCGTGACCTCCGGACGCGGCAACTCAATACCGCAGCACATTCCCGACTCGTCGCCATACAGGAGAATGTCGATATCCATAGTACGACCGGAAAACCTAACCTGCGCTCGATCTCGCCCTAGCTGATCTTCCAATCGCTTTAGAATGGCCGTAACATCGTCTAGCCCCTTGTCCGTGTCCGCAAGAATCACGAGATTGAGAAAATTATCGCCATCGAAGCCGATCGCTTGACTCTCGTAGGTTGTAGAATTGCGAATGTTTTCGAATTCTAAATCCAGCGCACCCAGCGCCGCCCGAATGTTCGACTCGGCGTCGATGTTACTGCCTATGCTTAGAGCCAGTGTCTTCACTTAAAACTCACTTGCAGAACATTATCGTGCAGGAAAAAGCTAGACCTACTTAGCCGTTCGTTCAATTATTATACCCACATCTTTAGAACCTGTGACGGCTCCAGGCTTACCCAAGCGCAGCTTGAGCCAAGGCACGGAAAATTCCCGCAATACAATCTGCGCAATCTTCTCAGCCATAGTCTCTACTAAGAAAAATTCCGAGCCTTCGACGAATTCTATAAGGCGCTTCGCAACCGCCTTATAGTCTAAAGTGTTTTCAATGTCTTCACTGCTCGCTGCCAGAGAAATGTCTGTTCCCATTTCGAGATCCAAACTCACTGTCTGCTTCTGTTCTCTCTCCCAATCGTAGATACCTATGATGGTTTCTATCTCGAGCTCACGAATATAAACGATATCCATTCCTAATCCCTCATTCAAAATTCTAAGAGGAGCGCTGCTAGATAGCAGGCAGAGCCTCTAGTGACCAACGCGGTTGTGCACGTATTTCCAAGTCGTCTTCCTGGCCTGCTAACAATCTTTGGCAACCAGCATAAGCAATCATGGCACCATTGTCAGTGCAGAAACGTGGCTTCGCGTAAAACAGTTTCGCGTCAAACTTAGCAACTGTTTTTTCCAACACCTCTCGCAGCTGCAAGTTTGCCGAAACACCACCAGCAATGATCAGAGTGTGCATTCCTGTATGCGCTAATGCTCGGCCGCATTTTATCGCGAGTGTCGCGACTACGGCGTCTTCGAATCCTCTTGCGATATCTGCTCGCTGCCTGTCATTTAAGGTCCCTTGTGTTCCAGCCTCCTTAGCTATAGCCGTGCGTACGGCAGTCTTTAGTCCACTAAAGCTGAAATCTAATCCGGGACGGTTCGTCATCGGCCGTGGAAAAGTGAATTTGCCGGACTCTCCTTCTACTGCCAGTTTTGCCACATGGGGGCCGCCGGGATAGGGCAGGCCCAACATCTTGCCGACTTTATCGAACGCCTCACCAGCAGCATCGTCTAGGGATTCACCCAGCAAGACATAACGACCAATGCCCTCGACCTCAACGAGTTGTGTATGTCCCCCGGAGACTAATAGAGCCACGAATGGAAAGAGCGGTGCTTCGTCCTCAAGCATAGGCGCCAACAAATGGCCTTCCATGTGGTGGACCCCGATAGTCGGCACATCCCATCCCATCCCTAGAGATCGACCAATGGAGGCTCCAACTAGCAGCGCACCAACCAAACCAGGCCCTGCCGTATACGCTACTCCGCCTATATCGGATTGCTCAATCCCCGCCTTGGCGATCACTTCCTTGATCAGCGGCACCGTCTTTCGAACGTGATCGCGGGACGCAAGCTCGGGAATTACACCGCCATATTGCGCGTGTATTTCAATCTGGCTGTACAGGCAATCGGCCAACAGACCGCGTTCGCTGTCATATAGCGCGACCCCGGTCTCATCACATGATGTTTCAATACCCAGTACTATCAACGTTTTAACTCTCTCATTTTGCTCTCACTATCACTCACAAATCGTTCGCAACCTGCTCTCAATCACAATCGGGGTAGCTGGGAAAGTGGCAATCATGCCAAATATGGAGGCATATCCCAAATTCCTCGTAAATCGACCAGTTTCCTAGCCGATAAGGACTAATTCTTTTGCAATTAGGGCCTCGGGGCATTAATATTAGCGCCCCTGTAATTCCGCGTCCTAGGATTTTTTTGGAAACTGGGCCGGAACGACAAGTAAACTAGCTTGTTTATACAAAATTAACAGTAAAACTATTAAGGTAGGTGTTTAGTTCAATGCCCCAGGTAAAACTTAAAGATAACGAACCTTTCGACGTGGCCCTGCGCCGCTTCAAGCGCTCTTGTGAGAAAGCTGGAGTACTAGCGGAAGTGCGCCGCAGAGAATTCTACGAGAAGCCTACTGCTGTGCGTAAGCGTAAGGCTGCTGCTGCGGTTAAGCGCCACTTGAAGAAAGTACAACGCGAAAGCAAAAAGAGCCAGCGCCTGTACTAGTCTTACCATCAGGCAAGCATCGTCTTAATGCTTGCCCTCCCCCTGCGCTGCGCAGGTACTCGGGTCAACATGTCTGACAGCCCTCTCAAACAAGCCTTCACAGAAGCCATGAAAGACGCCATGCGGGCTAAAGATAAGCCGCGCTTGGGCACTATTCGTCTTGCATTGTCTGAAATCAAGCGCGTAGAAGTCGACGAACGCATCGATCCAGATGACGCTCGCGTTGTTGGCATTCTGGAAAAAATGATTAAGCAGCGCCGTGAATCTATTCGTCAATACGCGTCTGCAGATCGCCCGGAGTTGGTTGCTCAGGAACAGTTTGAGATCGAAGTGATACAAGAATTCATGCCACAGCCGTTGGAAGCTGACGAACTCGCACAAATTATCAAATCGGCTGTAAGTGAGTCGGGCGCGGCCTCTATGAAGGAAATGGGCAAGGTAATGAATCTAGTTCGCCCGCAAGTGGTCGGACGCGCTGATATGGCCGAAATCAGCAAGCAGATTAAAGCGCTACTCGCCTAGCCAGAGGGAACATTCAGCGTCTCCTTCTCTTCTCTCTAAATTGTTTGCCAAAGAACTTGTTCTCCCTAAATTGGCGAACGCTCCCGCAGCAACTACACCTAGATTTCGATACAATAGCATCCAAGCAATGGTTCGGCTCAGTTAGCCACGACTCGCGCTTCACCGCCACTATTTAAAAATTCTGGATTCTTGACCCATGGCTGGACTAATTCCACAAACTTTCATCGATGACCTCCTCAGCCGAGCAGATATCGTCGAGGTTGTGGACAAGCGAGTCACGCTCAAAAAGTCCGGCAAGAACTATTCTGCCTGCTGCCCCTTCCATAAGGAAAAAACGCCATCATTTAGTGTGCAACCCGAGCGTCAATTCTATTATTGCTTCGGCTGCGGTGCCGGCGGCAACGCAATCGGCTTCATCATGAACTTCGATCAAACAGACTTTCCCCAGGCGGTGGAGTCTCTTGCGCGGGACAATGGTATGGAAGTTCCGCGCGAAGAAAATGCCGCGGCAACTCGCAGGCAATCGGAGAACAGCAAGCTATTCGAAGTCCTGGAACAAGCGAGTAAATTCTATTGCCAGCAACTGCGGCGTCATGAGCAACGCAAATCGGCCGTCGAATATCTGAAAGCTAGAGGCGTGAGCGGCGAAGTCGCTCGGGATTTCTGCATAGGCTATGCCCCGCCGGGCTGGGATAACCTTTTGAAAGCGATCGCAGGGGACGCCAATGAACAAAAGTCCCTCCTCAAGGCAGGGATGGTTATCGAGAAAGAAGCTCGAAAAACTGAGGAGAACGACAGCACCAAAAACACCAATGCCGTTCGCTATTACGACCGCTTTCGCGACCGCATAATTTTCCCCATCCGCGATAGCCGCGGACGCACTATCGCCTTTGGTGGTCGAGTTCTTGGCGATGACAAACCAAAGTACTTGAACTCTCCAGAGACTCCTGTCTTTCACAAGGGCGCGGAGCTATATGGCCTCTTCGAGGCGAAGAAGGCGAACAACAAGCTCAAACGCATCCTCATAGTTGAAGGCTATATGGATGTAATTGCCCTAGCACAGATGGGTATTCGCAATTCGGTTGCCACACTAGGCACAGCGACCAGTGATCGGCACCTGATTCGACTCTTCCGCCTGGTGCCTGAAGTCGTATTCTGCTTCGATGGCGATAACGCGGGCAGAACCGCAGCATGGCGGGCCTTAGAGGCAAGCCTTTCGGAGATGCAAGATGGCCGTCAGGTGAAGTTTCTGTTTCTCCCCGAAGGCGAAGACCCCGACACATTAGTTCGCAAGATCGGCGAGGCTGAATTCAACCTACTGATCGAGAAGGCTACACCGTTGGAGCAGTTCTTCTTCGACAAGCTGTCTGAGGGACTCGATATTAGGACGATCGAAGGCAGGGCAAGATTAAGCAATGTTGCAAAACCGTTAATCGCCAAGTTTCCAAATGGCATATACGGCCAGCTAATGTTGGACAAACTCTCGGAGACTCTGGGTGTTGCCAACGAATCACTCGACAAGTTAATAGACTCGCACTCAAAGAAAACCAGAGGCAGCTCAGTAACCCCTGCGCCGCCTTCTCCTTCTCTGGGCCATTCGCCATCCCCGTCCGAAGCTGCGCCCTATGGCCCTGGTTTCGACCAATCGTCGAAACCCTCGTCAAAATCCTGGAGCCCTAGCCCAAAGTCCACGAGCTCGAATCTAAACGTTTATCGCAAACCCGCGGCCGTGAAGGCAATTGAGTTACTAATGCAGAACCCAGAAGTCGCTCTGTCCATAAATGCGGACCTGTCACCACTTCATTCGGCTGGAGATGAAGGCCGGCAATTGCTGCTATCCCTCATCGATATGGTGAAGCGCGACCCCGATACCGACACCCCTACTCTGCTCGGTTATTGCAGCGGATCCCCCTTCGGAAATCAAATAACGCGGCTGAAAAGCGAGAACATCACCCCAATAGAAGGGCTTGAACAGGAGTTTCTGCAGATTCTGGACAAAATATTGTCGGATGTCGTCAAGAAGCTTGAATCCCAGAAGCGTAGGGAGGCTCTCTCGAAGATCGCCGCCCCCAAGCGCCCTCAACCGGGCGAGGAACCGCCTCTAGATAGCGATACCCCTTCAGTGCCTGAGCTCTAGCGGCTTGAAAATCCAACAATTGTCCCCATCTATATAGGCCTGTTTAAGGCGTAATTTAGCCAGTTCAGCGATATACAAGTCGGGCTCTAAGCCTATATAATGCTCGGCTTCGTTTTATTCACCCACTACCTGGCACCTGCCGGGAGACGAGAATTCATGGCCGACTTAATTGCACCACAATCCACCCTTAAGACATTAATCGCGAAGGGAAAGGAACAGGGATATCTAACCTATTCCGAGGTCAACGACCACCTTCCGGAGTCTATCTCCGACCCGGATCAGGTTGAAGATATTATCCAGATGATTAATGACATGGGCATCAAGGTGTTTGAAGCAGCACCCGATGCGGATGCGTTGTTGCTCAATGAAGAAAGCGACTCAGGCGCTGACGAAGTCGCCGCTGCCGAGGCTGCAGCAGCCCTCGCCGCCGTTGAGAACGAAGCTGGTCGAACTACGGACCCAGTACGCATGTATATGCGTGAGATGGGTACGGTCGAACTGCTAACACGCGAAGGCGAGATCGTAATCGCCAAGCGCATCGAAGAAGGCCTGCGCGAGCTAATGAACGCCATGGCCTACTTTCCGGGCACAGTCGAGCATGTGCTCAATGAGTATGCGTTAGTCGCTAGCGAAGAGAGAAGACTCAACGAGCTGATAACCGGTTATCTCGATATCAGTGATGAAGCGATTCCAGTTGGCCCACCTGCGGTTAGCCAACTGACTGCTCAAGAAAAACAAGATAAGAAAGATGCTGGCATTGAGGACGAAGATGAAGTCCCTGTTGGCCCCGATCCAGAAGAAGCTAGGATTCGCTTCACTGAATTACGTGTGCAATACGAGCTGGCTACTGCTGTAGTTGGCAAGCGTGGACGCCTACACGAAAAATCCAGAGAAGAGCTCGCGACGTTGGGTGAACTGTTCAAGAGCTTCAAGCTAACTCCACGTCAGTTTGAGCCATTGCTTAGCCATGTTCGCGCCGTGCTTACCCGACTGCGTCGTCATGAGCGCACCATCATGAGCTTGGTTATTCGCAGCGCAAAGATGCCACGTAAAGTCTTCATCGCGAGCTTTCCCGGCAGCGAAGTGAACCCTAAATGGATCGACAAACACATCAAGGAAAAGGAAGCCTACTCGGAATTACTAGTTAACGTTAAGACTGAAGTATTGCGCGCTCAGAAGAAGATTCGTCTCATCGAAGAAGAAACTGGCCTGCAAATCGCTGAGATCAAAGATATCAATCGACAGATGTCGATAGGCGAAGCGAAGTCACGGCGCGCGAAGAAGGAAATGGTTGAGGCTAACCTACGGTTGGTTATCTCCATCGCGAAGAAATACACAAACCGTGGCCTACAGTTTCTGGATTTAATTCAGGAAGGCAACATCGGCTTGATGAAGGCCGTAGACAAATTCGAATATCGACGCGGCTACAAGTTCTCCACCTATGCTACGTGGTGGATTCGACAGGCGATTACACGCTCTATCGCCGACCAGGCGCGCACAATTCGTATCCCTGTTCACATGATCGAAACAATCAACAAACTAAATCGCATCTCGCGTCAGATGGTGCATGAGAAGGGCCGCGAACCAACTCCAGAGGAGTTGGGCGAACGCATGGAAATGTCCGAGGACAAGGTCCGCCGCGTGCTGAAGATCGCGAAAGAGCCTATCTCCATGGAGACACCGATCGGTGATGATGAAGATTCGCATCTAGGTGATTTCATCGAGGATGCCACCGTAGACTCACCAGTGGATTCGTCTATCGATGAAGGCCTGCGCGAAGCAACTAAAGATGTCCTAGGCAGTCTGACAGCAAGAGAAGCGAAGGTATTAAGAATGCGCTTCGGTATCGACATGAATACCGACCACACTCTAGAAGAAGTGGGCAAGCAATTCGATGTAACGCGGGAGCGCATACGTCAGATCGAAGCGAAGGCATTGCGCAAACTGCGCCACCCGACTCGCTCCGATCATCTTCGTAGCTTTCTCGACGAGTAGAGCTTTGAGATCCGGCATCGCTGCCTTGTACGGCGGTGCCGAAATATTCTGCTCAATCTACAACTTCCCGAGCTCCGCATTAATCACAAAATAAAACCTATCATTTGGTTTAGCAGGTTTCCATGTCAGGCGTTTCAATCAAAGATAAAGTAGTTCTAGTCTCCGGCTCCAATCGAGGCATCGGCAAGAGCTTCGCGATACAAGCTCTGGAGATGGGCGCGAAGAAAGTCTACGCAACGGCAAGAGACGAATCCAAACTGGCAGAACTCGCCACGAAGTATGGCGACAAGATTGTCCCACTTACTCTAGATATCACGGAGCAGGATCAAGTGACTGCAGCCGCGGCCGCAGCTGGCGACGTTGAAGTACTTATCAACAATTCTGGCATGGGCGGCGGCGGACCGATGGTCGGCAATCCCAATCCGGAAGGCCAGCGCATGGAGATGGAAGTTAACTATTTTGGCATCATTAGGATGTGTGATGCCTTCGCGCCTATTCTTAAGGCAAACGGCGGCGGTGCCATCGTGAACATTCTCTCGGTTGCCGGCCTAAGCAGTTTTGCTTTCGCTCCAGGTTATTCGGCATCAAAAGCCGCCGGGCGCTCACTGACGCAGGCACTACGCGTAGAACTCGCCAAGCAAGGCACACTCGTCTCCGGCGTATTCCCCGGCCCAGTAGACACCGAAATGGCCAAAGCCCTGCCGATGGATAAGGCCTCACCCGATTCCGTTGCGATCCGCGTCTATGAAGAGATCGCCAAGGGCTCTGAAGACATCTACCCAGACCCATTCGCCGTGCAGTTCGCTGCGGATGTACAGGCAGACTTCAAGGCCGCAGAAAAAGCCAACGCTGCGGGCTTTTAGGACTTACCAACAGACGCACAATTAAGTAGAATTCAGTTCCTTTTGTAGCCAGAGCAGTTCTGAGTCGTTGATCAGATTGCTTTGACACAGCCTGAGCAACGTAGCATACAATGCTCAGAATAAGTCAAAGGGCCTATAACTCAGCTGGTTAGAGTAGCGGACTCATAATCCGTTTGTCCGGGGTTCGAGTCCCTGTGGGCCCACCATTTTTCTCGCCTTTTCAACCACTTA